>Ga0208919_1000420_pt1 | contig 29264 bp, 35 predicted proteins | sample 4_EtaG_FD_184076 | JGI IMG/M metagenome (GOLD analysis project Ga0208919, IMG submission 184076) | Marine viral communities from the Subarctic Pacific Ocean - 4_ETSP_OMZ_AT15127 metaG (SPAdes) (version 3) | ecosystem: Environmental > Aquatic > Marine > Oceanic | place: Pacific Ocean | collected...
GAACCGGTCGGAGTCGGTGTAACGCTTGACGGTGGTCGTTTCCTCGATGACCGGGGGAGATTTCTCCCGGGCCATCTCCATCAATCGTTGTCCGCCTTTCTTTCTCATTGCTCGATAAATTTCTGGAGGATCTCCATCGCCCGGTCTTTGCGCTCTTCTTTCTCTCTCTCGGGCAATCGATAAATCTTATCCATCACCAGTTTCACCGGTTGACTGGTGGGAGTTATCTGAGTCGGTGTGCGGATACCGGGGGTGGCGGGCATAAATCTTTTTCCTGACTCTGGCTCGTCACCTCTCGCCCATCTTCGCAAGTCGCCAATTATTCTTTTAGAATTAGATACATCGTATTCAAGCGACAGTCGTTTCCCCGCATCATCCTCCGCATCTAAATAAATCTCCCCATCTTTTAGGTCTGAGATTTCTTTTACGCGGATTTCCTGCTGCTTCGTAAGTGGGGTTCTTCCATGTACCGAAATCATCCCGGATTTCGCGTCAACTCTAACCGCGCCTCTCTTCATGAAGTCCACCATCCCCGACCACTGTTCATCCGCTGGAACACCATCATACTCGACCTCTCGATGGTCTACTTGTCGCTGACCAGTCATGTGATCTTTACCGTACTTGGGTTTTAGTTCCCAATAGCCATCTTTGAGGAAATACTCGTCTGTCCAGTGTCTGCCAGAAAAATCCAATAGTTTCCCGTCTGGGAGAATATACCCAGCCTCCTCGATGTTCCGAGTTAAGCCATGATTCTTCTTCGCGGAACCAAACGCATTCGCATTACTTACCCCCGGCATGAACTTCACCTGGCCGCCCACCACGCTACCCGCCTCATCGCCACGCATGGCAGGCGTGATGTCGATGGCTTTGAAAGAACTCCCACGGGGTTGAAACGGTTCGTCTGGGATTGCTACACTAAAATCCTCGACCTTCGCGCCAAACTTCTTGCCGTACTTCTTCATGAACTGCGGGATCATGCGGTCGTACAGATTGCTCGCCCACTCGCCGCCGACTTTGAGGTCAACGCCGGTCAGCTTCCCCGGAGACTCAAATGCCATGACCTTCTCAGCCATTTCTTTCCCGATCACCTCGTCCAGTTGCTTGCCGGTAAATTGTTTAGCGGATAAAACTCCATCAACTTTTCCCCCATTATCAACCATCAGCTTAAAAGAAGTGCCTCTAATCGGATCAATTCTCACTGACCTGACGTTCGACTCAACCGATGGCACTGCAATCTCATTCACCTGCTTACTCAGATCATATCGCTTGGCAGTCTCGTCGCCGCTGATCCAGGCGAGCTTCTCGTATCCGTTCTCGGCGGCATGACGCAACATCCGCTTCATCACCAACTCATGCCATGAAGTCTTGAACGGTGCGTCTGGGACTTTCTCCAACCGTGTCGGAGGAACTTCGTTTACAGGTTCAAAACCTAAACTTGTTGCTTTCTCTGCTGCTTCTTCTCTGGTCGAAAACCACCCAATTCGCTCTTTGTCTGGACTGTAAAGAGCGTAACTTTCGCCACTGTTAGATTTTAATATCGCAGCTTTTGGCTTTCCTGCCTCACCCGCATACCCGCTCTTGCGTCCTTCGCGGTGCCAGTCCGATTGAACCTCCTCAACAAACAGAATCTTCTCTCCGTTTGGCCCGGTGCGGTCGTTGAAGCGGACATGCGCCAGGACGTTGGGTTCGTCCCAGTGGGAGGACTGGTAGTTGCTTGGGTCTTTGCGGTGATATTCCCCGGTCGATTCTCGTTCAACGTAAGCGGTCAACTCGCGTTCTGCCGCCTGCCTGGAATCAATTCCATGCGATGACCGAGAACCGTCAGAATGTTCAATATAAAAAAGACCATCATCGCCTTCAACCACCCGCGACTTCTGCCGTTCAGTCGGTAACCGCAACACCATCTCACGGTAGCTGCCGGGTTCTGCGCCGGGGAGTTGGTAGTCTTCGTACTGAGTAGGTTTGGTTTTTTTATCAGGATCAATTGGATCAAATCGATCACCGCTATATACGGTCTCCTCCAGCCGGACATCGTTCTCCCGAATGAAATCAGATAACTCCTGTTTGGTGACTTGTTTCTTGCCACGCAGGAAATCCTCCAGGCCGAGCCACGCAATCTCCTCCTTCTTCACGCCGGGTTGCTTGGCTATCGTCGCCAACATCTGATCGCCGGTTGCCCGGGTGGGGATCTTGTCGCCCGCCGCCACCTCGGCTACCCGACTGTAAAACCCCAGGTCATCGACCGGCGGGCGGGTAGCTTCTCCGGGCATGTATCTGGCCCGCGCTTTGCCGTAGTTGATCGGGAAGTTTTCGCCCATCCCCGGGGTGAGTTCCTGCATCCGGTCAACTCTCAGGCTGTGAATCTGCTTCCGATCCTTCGCCGACACGTTCCAATCTTTGCGCCCCGGCTCGAATGGCTTGATGCCGAGAAACGAATACATCTTCTCTTTCTTCACGCCTTCCGGGAATCTCTTCGCCGGGTCATCCGCCAGGTGTGTCCCAAGCAACTCAAGCACATCGTTTCGGAACGCATCCACATCTACGCGCCCATCTTCATCCGCCCATTCTTTCCAAAACTTCTTCTTACCCGACTGTCCCAACCACCGATTGATCTTGTTATCGAAATAACCGATGTTGAACACTGTCGCATTGAAGTTGCCATGCGAACTGATCGACATCCCGATGGGCGTAAAGAGTTGGACTTTCATCCTGGCTTTCGAGGTATACCCACCGCCGCTTATCGCCTTCCAGTAGTCCGCTAGGAACGGTTGACCTTCACGGTTCTTCACCGCTTCGTTCATCATTCGGATGTTCTCTTTGAACACCGGACGAACAACGTCATCGGGGGCATCCATGATGGCAGCCATCTGGGCATCATCAAAGTAACCCCCGGAAAAATTCTTACCTCCATCGGCAGTCTCCCGCCACTGGACAACCCCCACCGATGGCTCGTCCTCCCCGACTTGCTTGGTGACCGGCTCAAGCGCAGAAACCAATGCCGCCACCCGGTTCTTGTCCATCCGGGTTCTCTCTCTTGCCGTGGTGAACGCAGGACGCTGACCGGGCTGCCACTTGCCGCCAGTCGAGTTGAGGATGTCACCGTCTTTTAATTTATCGTCAGTCGGCTTCTCGTCAGTCGGCTTCTCGTCAGTCGGCTTCTCGTCAGTCGGCTTCTCGTCAGTCGGCTTTTTGGTGGTCGGCTTCTCGTCAGTCGGCTTTTTGCTTTTGTAAACCTTCACCCAACCGGACTCCGCCCATCTTTCGATGATTGCCGCCGGGATTTTTGGTGTGCCGTCTTTGTTCTTCTTAACTGCGTCACCGGCTTTATAAGTCACCTCCGAACCACCCACCTCGTCGGTCTCCGAAACCCGGGTGACCAGTTTATCTTTCTCGATGATGTACTGGGCTATTAGATGTTCGACCCCCGGATCTACCACCATCTGCCTGCCGGTCTTCGGGTCTTTGAAGATAACGCTCGTTGCCGTCATGTCGCCCCGGGGGTTGCCCGCCAGGTCGAACTTCACTCCCACCTGTTCAAGCGTCTTACGCAACCGGCCAAGCGTATGCAGTTTCAGCTTGTCGATCTCCATCCCGAGGAATTTGTCCCGGAAATAATCTTTCTTGAGAACGGTGTTCCGCGCTTTGCGGATAATGCCGTGCCGGGCCGACTCACCGAACATGGCGAACTGTTCACTCAAAATTTCCCGGGCAATGAATTTTCGCTTTTCGGATTCCGGTAACATCTCAAATGCCGCCAATTCTTTGGCTCGGTCATCCTGCTTGATTGTTAGCTCATCGAGTTCCCGGTTCATGAGTGCCAAGTCGGGCGTTTCCGCTCCTCCCGACTTTTTGAACTCCTCCGCAATCTCCGCTTTTTTCGCAATTATTTTACTCGTCTGATCGGGGTACAGTTTGCTGTTGTACTGATCAATGAGTTTCCCGAGTTCGTCTGCACTGTACAACCCCGCCTTCATCTGGCTGCCGTCCGGGCCATACGTCCCGACAATCGTCTGCACCAGGTCAGTCTGCAAATCCTGCAACGGATCAACATCGATGGTCTCGTCCAGTTCAGTGTCGAGTTTCTTCTGACGCGAACTCCAGGTCTCGGTGGGGTGGAACACTTCATGCAGAAGCGTCATCGTCGAGACTTCCGCATCGGTGTTGATGTAAATTTTGTTGGTGTCAGGCCAATAGAACCCGGCGACCGTTTCATGGAACCGATTCCCGGTCTCCGCCATCACCTCCTGCGCGTTTCCGACAAACAGATCAACGTCCTTCCCGGCATACCGCTTCGCGCCCATCGCCCAGTTCACCGCTTCCGCCTGGGTTGCCATGTCGTGGACGCTCAAACCCCGGTCAGGATCGACAAACCTCACACGTTGTTCCTCCGGTAACCCGGCAGCAAATCGTTCGACCACTGCCTCGCTTGCCAGTTGGTGGTCGGGTGTCTCTTTGATCCTCAACCGTAGATCCGCGCTTGGCACTCCTCCGCGACTGATCTCTACCCGGGCAAGTTTGCTCAACGCTTTGGCACTAGCTAACCCGGCAGGCGCGGCGAATGTTCCGATACCAAGTCCTGCCGCCCATCCGGGGTTGTTTGGGTCGGTAGGCATAAGCGAACCTATGCCTGCACCCAGACCGGCACCCACGGCAGCGGTGTCCGCTATTTTTGCCGCACCGGATAAAAGTTTGTTCGCTACTCGGTTGTCGTACTTGACGAACTGTTTCGCGACATCCTCGCTCATCTTCCGCGTCTTCGCCACCGTCCCGAGTCCGCTGACTCTGACCGAGTTGATCTTGGCAGCCTCCGCTGCGCCTCCAATGCGTTGTGCGGTCTTTTCCAGACTCTCCCCGAGTTGCCCCCCATACCGGATTCCGGTGCCTAATACACCACCTGTAGCGGCGCCAGTCAGCACTCCTTCGAGCTTTCGACCTTCGGGCGCGGTGAAATATCCAAGCGTACCTCCGCCAACCACACCGACTGTCGGTGCTTTGGTGATTACTTTTTCACCGATCTCCGCGCCTTTCTGCATCCCGCGCCCAACCACCTCTCCAACTTTACCTGTTCCGCTAACAAATGAGGTAATCGGGGTGGCAACACGTTGACCGACTTCTTTTAATGCTTTACCTCCCGCCGCACCGATCTTGGTGTTCGCCGCTTTGCTGGCTGCCGCCATTACTTGCTTGGCATATTTGTTGGTGACCTTCGGGACATGTCGCATTCCCGCCGCACCGACCTTCGCCAAGCCACCACCAACCAGGTAGGTCGGATCGAAAATTAAACTGAGCGAGTCGGCTACCTCGGGGTCGATGCCGTCATCGTATACCTCGGCCAACTCTTTCGCCCCAAACATCCTCGCCACATCGCCCATGCGCGACTTCCGCAATTCCAACTGGCGGAATATCTGATCACCGAACTCCGCGTATGCCTCGTACTCGGCTTTGTTCTCCTCCTCCTCAGTGCGGAACGGTTTTGCGAGAAGTCGGCCCGCTCCTCCGCCAATCATCCTCACGCCTTCCATAGCGGCGAGGAACGACTCGGGGATATTCGCGGATGCTTCCAGTACGCCTTCTTCTTTTATCTTGCCGGGGATCTTCGTGAAACCTCCCGCAAGATGTTTCACCGCACCTGTCGCCACCTCCCACCAATCGACATCGCCTTCGTTCTTTTGTTTAAGCCACTCGTCGTAGGTCATCACCCCACGCTCGCTGTGAGTCATCCTGCCGGTACTGTCGTACTTCGGGCGGTGGAGGCGTTTGCCCGCGTCATCGTAAACCGGGAGAGATACTTCTTTGCCGTGACGGTCGTATTCGGTGACCATCTCCTCGAACTCCTCGGCCTCCTCCGGTTCATCGCGGGGGGGCGGGAAGTCTTCTTCCACCAATGGAAAATACTGTAACCCAGTGTCCTGGGTGGTCGATGGGAGTGGGGCGGGTGGGGTGAACCGATCCTCAACAATCTGGAACGTCTCAGGCATTAGAGATTCTTGAGCGTCTCTTTGTTATCAAGTATGGACTTTTTGATGCGCTTTTCCGATGCGGTTTCGCGCCCACGCAGGATTCCACCCCGCTTACGCTTGTTTCGCTCTGCATCAAGTGATTCCTCCAGGAACTCAATCCGCCGTTCAATCTGTGATCGACGTTCTGAATCCGACTTGGGTGCTTCCGCTTTCTCCGGTTTCTCCGCCACACCGCCTGCCCAATCCCAGTCAAATCCGGTGGGGTCAGGTGTGGGCGCAGCAATTGTCTCCTCGGTGGGGGGATTGACGTTGATCTCTCTGATTACATCAGTGCCCGCTTCTCGAACTTTCACCCGACCATCCGGGCCTGCTGCCGCCCGTGCGGCTGCCGCCTGGTCAGGTGTGAGACCCACCGCACCTGACTGGGGTAAATTCTCAACCTCGATAATCGGGGTTTCCGGTTCTTCGACTCCGAGGAGTTCTTGGCTTTGCTTCTTTACGTCTCTGAGTTGATCGAGGTAACCCGAGACGTTCTTTCTGCTTTTCGCCAACGTGGATAGTTTATTTTCAAACCCACGCGCCACCATGTCCATCGCCGCTTCGGTAAGTGCTTCGTTTACCTCTTCCGGGGTGTTCAGATTACCAATCGTCTTGGAATACATGGCGACATCTTGGTCAGTCAAAACGCCAACCTCGCCGAACACACCCCGCGCCAAACCGGGGATGATCTTGGTGATCTGTGCTTTGATCAATAATGCTTTATCGTCAAGACCCAACCCGGCTTTGAAATTCCTCCACACGCCAGATATTGGCCCGGTTGTCTGGCCTTCAATTAGTTCCGACAACTCGCTCAACCGGTCAGTCGTAAACTTGTATTTGCCCAGACTCTCCGACTCGCTTTGGCTTGGCGCATCACCCCACACATAAGATGCCTCGACAATCTTCTCATTGTCTTTCGTTGCTGTCGCTTTATCGAAAAACTTGTTTCTGTCGATGATGTACCTCTCTCGTACCCCCGGAGAAAGTTCACTTGGTTTGGAACCGAAGAACTTCGACATGCCTCCTTCTCCGTACATCGCCGTTTGCAATCTTTTCTTTTTCTCGACTTCTTTTTTGAGCGCGTCTTCTTCGAGGAAGTTATTCATCGCAGGCAAGTCCAACTGCGTTTCTCCGTCTGGCGTGAGAATAAAACCACCGTCCTCGTCTCTCTTGTAAATCGGATTATCTTCGCCGCTGACTGTTTTATAGTTTTCAATCGTGAGCAAACGATTACGCTTCTGCGCCAAATAAACAGGATAGCCTTCTTTATCCTCGAACTCTTTCGAGAACGCTTCATATCGCTTCCAGGTGGCCGGGTCTCGACTGATGTTTGGCTCAACTGATGACTTTATACTCGAATAGTGTTCTCGGCCTTCGGGAGTAGAAAAATCGATTTCCCCGGAAGCGAGAGCGGCGGGAAGATAATCAACGAACTTGTCGAATGTACTTTCCGATGCCAACTGGTTGTCCAGTGCTTTCTTCCGCTGCGTCTGCTCGAACTGAAACTGCGTTTTAAGCATGTCCAGTCGCTTGCCCGCCATCGCGTTGTTGACGGCACTGTTCCAGATGTTCTGGCCCGCTCTTACTCCACTCGCAAATGCTGATCCTGCGCTCATTGTCTTTTATACTTTCGGGGTTTGGCCTTTGCTTTGTCCTTTGCCGTATGCCCAACCACCGAGTGCCTGGCCTCCGATTCCCGCTGCCATACCCAATAACTGCGAACCAATCGGTTGCTGGTTCGCGGCGAAATTCATCTGCTGGTTGTAGGTGTTCATGGCCCACTGCTGTCCTTGTGCCCCAGCGTTGGGGTCAACACCGATACCCGCCTGGATTCCCATTGGGTTAAACGGACTGGCACCGGCCTGCGCCCCGCTCAGTTGACCGAACTGGGCGACCGGCGTTGTGCCGCTCAGGAAACTGGCGGCATTCGCCAGGCGTTGTTGGTACTGCCTAAACGCTGCGTCTCCCCGTCTTTCCCCAACTTGAACGGCTGAACCCGATCCTAATATGTTCCCGGTGGCTGCCATGTGACTGAGCGAGCCTTGGTCAACCTCCCGCCTCATGCCTGGGTCAAGTTCGTAACCCCGTTCCAATCCTGCCAACGCTTCTTCGCCGAGTTTCTTCCTAACCGCCGCGCCGATAGGATCGGATGCCTCCAACTCTAAATTTCGTTGGGCGACAAAATCCAATCCATGCTTCTTCTGAACATCCAGCATTCCCGCTGCCATCTTGTCGGCAGCCTCAAGTCCGAACTCCATCTCCTCCCGGGTAGCGTCCGCGTCTGAGTAGCCTTTAAAATCGTAAGTGACATCTTTGAACCCGGTCTTGTTGCCGTCTGCATCGAAGATCGGAACCTTAACGTCTACCGACTTGCCGAACTTCGCCGCGTTAGCAATCAATTTCTGAATGCCTACCGTCTCCAAATTTGCCCACACCCCCGCCTCGTTAGCACCGGCAATGCTCGGCGGGTCAGGTTGGTCTGATGAATATAATCCCATAATTAAAACTCCTCTTTCAAAAACAACTCCCGAACTTTTAAACTTATATTTCTCAAGTGATCACTTCCTCCAGTAATATACGCGACCAACAACACCAACTCGGTTATCTGATCGCGTATCACCAAAGCATAATTTTTTCTTGTCTTGTCTTTCTCCATCCAATCGTTTGAGTCGATCCAGGCATTGACGCTCGTCAAGTGAAGCGGCACAAGCGACAGTCTGTGCGCGATAAAGAACGGATTGCTTGGCAATGCCACCAACAATAGATCGGCCAACTTGTACTTGTCCTCGACAGTAACTTTTTTCGGTTCATCCACTAGGTCATCAATAATTCTCAACGCTCTCGCGATTATAAATAAATAATTCCAGGCATCCTGGTTGCCGTTGGATGCAAGCGCAACAGCCTCAGCGACTTTCTTGTCATACGTCATGACTCCACCCCCACACTGTTAAGAAATCCACCCGCATGGATGGATCGCAGTGCCAAGTATTTGCTGTCGGTTCCCGCCTCGGCGGATTGCTTAAAATTAAATTGTAACTCCCGGAACTCCGGGTACTGGGTCATCGAATAACGGAACCGCGTGATGGCCCCACTGCCAAGCGTCGATGGCAGTGTGAACGTCAGTCGTAACTCCCCCGAACCGGTGTCCAGTTCATCCGCCAAATTGTCACTCGACTCGTTGTCCAGTAACACGCCGATGTCGATCACCGCATCGCTCCGGTCAAACTCGAACTCAGCGAACTCCGCATCCTTCGATGTCATCTGTTCGCCAAACGTAAATGCCCGGGTGGTCGCCTCCCAACCGGTGTCCGCAAAAGCCGTTGTGGTCTTGTCCTGAAAATCTGTATCAACCAGGTTGATGTCCTCCACGAAATCGCGGAACTGAAGCGGGTTGCCGATCTTGTCCAGACTAATCAAAAACGGTTTGCCGCCGCTGAACTGCGTCACCGCATAGTCAACCGGGTTGATCGTGCTGGACTCCACCCCGGCAGCAATTGTTACCGCACCACGCCACACGCCCATCCACGATTGCGTGTTTGTGTTGTATACGATGGTGGTGTCGTTGGTTGTGCTTGCGCCAGTCGGAAAGCTGAGGATGTAACGTCCGTTCCACCAGGTTGCTGTCGCTTTTTCGGCCTGCGCCCAGTTGATGGAATCGATCACATCCTGGATCGGGTAGGAGATTATGCCCACATCGGATGCGACCATGTTCTCCTCCATCGTGCGTCTGATCGACCTCACACCTGTGCGACTTAAATAATATAAATCCTCGCCCACCTGGGCAATCGATCCATGACTCAGGCAACCACTCGATGTTGAGATGGTGCGAATCTTGAACGTGCTTGCTGCCGGGATGGTCGGGCTTGCAGTCGCAGGCACCGGGTTGGTGTCGATGACATAGCAACTATTCTTGCAGAACACCACCACATTGAACCCAACCCAACTCGCCATGCCGGTGATCGGATCTCCGAGTCCGACTTTGAATGCGTTGGCAGCCGGGAAGACGGTTGTGAATGCCGGGGTGATGACTGCGTTACCGTCACCCGCATGACTCGGCACAATCGTTGGGAGAGATGTGTAACCGGTTCCCGCATTTGTGATGGTGACGGTTTTGATTGCACCTGCGTCCACCGTATAGGTGCCAGCAAAACTTGATCCTCCTCCGCCGGTCGCACTGAGTGTTCCTGCTGAATAGCCGGTTCCTCCTTCGGTGATGGTCAGCGAATCAACACCACCGCTCACACCCGGAAGAATGTCTGAAACATAAACCTGGTTGTCGCTTGGTTGAACTGCGAAAATCCTAAAACCGTTGTTAACTAAAAACTTGGAATTGGTCGGGCCATCGTGAACTTCGATAACTTCCCACGCGGCACCCGTCCACTTTACCTGACCGACTCGGTTGTTTGTGACATGACTCGCGTAAAACAACTTGTCCGCCACCTGGCAGTTGTCCACCTGGGCGGTGGCACTATTTGCTTTTGCCGATCCAATCGTCGTAACCGTCCCGCCCGAATCAACCCCGTAGATGTTCGAGTTAACAAACGCAACCAGTGACTCTTTCGCGTCCGTATCAAAATAGGCCAAGCCTTGGGTGTTCGTAGAGGTTGCTGTTCCCAGCAAATTCGCAAACCGATGGAACCCGCGCCGGGATTTCAGGATGCCGTTCTTTTCGGTGTCCAGGTCTTTGAGAGATTCCGCCTGGGACTCGTTGAGGAGGTTCTCGCGGAAGTTGCTTATCTGTCCACCAACGAAACTCGCTTGCCGGTCGTATTGAACCGGGTCATCGAGTCCATCGTTATAGTAGACAGGCATGATTTAAAATCCGAAGTCATTTCGTGTGTAACCCATCCCATACACATCGGGGATTAGTCTGACTTCCTTCGCACTCTGATTGTTCTCCTGGTCACGCGCCACTTGCATCAACGCATTCGCCTGCTGGATCTCCAACTGCGCTTTACCAAATTGCCGCGACCGTTTCAACATGTCGCCGGTCGCAAAGTGAATCAGCACATTGTCGATGCCCGCCACCATGGGGGTGTCGTAATCGCTGACCATCGGCTGGATCTTCTTCTTGCCGACGATGTACAGATTCACCGGGCTACTCGCATCATACTTTGGCCGGTCGAAAAACTTTACTCTTTGAAATTTGCTGACGTTCTCCCACTCAGGCCAAAAGAAGTAGTCGCTCGTAACGGACGGATTCCGCACCTGGACATATCCGGTGGTCGTTTCTTTGCTGAGTGAGTGAACTGCCGACCAGGACTCGGTGGTGAGAACCGAACTCGCCAGAGTCACGGTCTCTTTCTGCATGGTCAGTTCCTGCCCCGCCAGTTCGCCAATAATCGTAATTTGCTTACCGTTGTCCGAACTGTCGCTGGACATAAATTCAATAGCCCCGTAATTAGGATTAAAATTGATCCCCGAACTATCAATAACACTAAACTGAGCAGAGTTGGCATCGCTTTTGAAACTGTCCGGGTTGGTCATGAACTGCGTGATCAACTGGGTCGGCAATAGGTTCTGCTGGTTGTAACTCACGCCGAGGATCGTCTCGAACTTCTGAGGACAAACCATCTCGTCCGCCAATGAGTCCGCAATCGCAGTTGCCGATGCCCCGCTGCCCGCTCCCCCGGTAAATGCTACTGTCGGCGCAGATGTGTACCCGGTTCCCGGGTTGACGATGTAAATCTTGCTAACCGCGCCACCGCCAATTTCACTCCCAGCACTAGCACCACTACCACCGCCACCAGTAAAAGATACAGTGGGTGCGGAGGTGTATCCGGTTCCGCCATCGTCCAGGATGATCTGCGTCAGGCGACCGTCAAACGGCAGCGTGGCCTGCTCAACGTCAATCGTCTCGCGCCACAACGCTGAGTTGATGACGTTCTCATGATGTTGACGTATGAACTCTTTGCACCGGATCTTGGATGTGTCATCCGTTTTGTTGACCAGATTGCAGACATACGTTGCTATATCGATGAGCGTCATGATCCAAGTCCAAATACCGCAAGTTGAAAATATCCGACATTCGGGTAACCCGTCCACTCGGCGGCAGTTGTGATAGTAACGTAAGCAACATTTTTGGTTACTGTGCCAACCGTTGCCGCTTTTTCGTCTTCGCCTGCAAACCATCCGTTACCGATCACGATGTAGTTTGTGTTTGGCATCGGAGTTGTAAAATAAACTTTATAAGTTCCAAGCGCAGTCTGCTGTACTCCTCCCGTCGAAGTTGTCCCGTCAAGTGTGTGATCTCCAACTGCTATGTTGAACGCTGATGAAGTTACCGCTGTGACTTGACCGGCAGCCGGAGAAGTACTTTTGGCCGCTATGTTAGAGGTGAAATTGCACCACGCTTTTACCAGCATAGACGATCCGGTAGAGGCGGAAACAACATCGTTGGCTACCGCTGAAGACGGATCAATCAGTTTGGTAGCAGTGGCTAACTCACAAACACCAGTAGCTACAGTAGACGCCACTTGGGACTGTACTGCCGACTTCACGGTGGCTCGCTTTAGCGCACCGTCAGTTGCGTCTTTGATGAGTATCTCGTCCAACTCGTCGGCAGTGACACTTGCTTTTCCTCCGATTAAAGTTGCCGCTACCCGAATGTCCGCCGCCGCTGAATCAGAAGCATCCAACTCCAGGTCGGTGGTGAAACCAACCGCATTGATCGAGTTACTCGTCCCAACAAGTAGCTTATTGGCGGCAACCGCAACATCGGTCGGGTTGGCACTTGCGTTGGTCGCGTTGGCTTTGACCGTCTTGGCCGCCATGTCGTCCAGCTTGCTGTTCTCAACGGAGTCCGCCACCAACTGCCCGGTGTCCACCGATGCAGTCGCCATTTTGGCAAGCGTCACATTCGAGTTGAGGATCTTTGCCGTGGTGACGGCATTCGCGTCAATCGAACAGTTCGCGACGATGTTGTTCAGCTTCGCAGCGGTGACTGTGTCACCATCGCTGAACGTCTGGGTGGTGGTGAGTCCTGCCATTTAAGCCTCCTAGCTCGCCTTCTTAACGACTTTCTTCTTTGGGGTGGGGGTTGTGACGCTACTCGCCGCTGCGGCGGCATCCTCAGCCGCGTCCTGGGTCTTCTGGACACCGTGACGCAGGAAGATCGCCAAAATTGCCGGTACCATCAACTGCAAGCCTTCCACCAGGCTTATCTCGTTCATGGCTATCGCCGCAATCGTCCCAACGCAGGTCGTAATCGCACTCCAAACTGTTTTACTCTTCAACATATCGTTATTTCTCCGTTATTAGCTTCCTAATTTTCAAACCAATATAAACAATCGTCATCAGTCCTATTCCGATCTGAACCATCTCACTCAAATGCAGATAGAACGATGAGATGCCCCCACCGCTCGCGAAGATGACTTTGAGATCGTCAAAATTCACTCGGCGGATTCTTCCTCAACCGTCTCTTCGGCAGATGCCTCCTCGGCTGCCGGTTGCTCGACCGCAACAACAGTGTCATCGCGCTCAAGCCCAAGCTGGGCGAGTGCTAGATTGGCGATATAGTCCGCATCGGTTTGTCCCGGCGTTTTGCCCCAGTCAGTCCAAGCCGCACCGTCCACCCGTAAAAGCGTCGAGACGATGGGATTGGTGCCCCACACATCTTTGCCTTCGGAATCGGTATACTTACCCCATCCCACTACGGAGAATTGCATGTTGAACTCTGCCGCACTGTTCAAGCTAATCGCTAACTTCGAGACGTTGAGTCCCGCCTTCGGTTTTGTGTTTACTTCGATCATTCTGATTCCTCCGCTGCCGGTGCTGCCACAAATGCGCTTGCCTCGGCATCCCACTCTTTGCCAACGTGCGCGAATGACGCTTGCCAATCGTCAATTTCTGCTTGGCTTGCCGCCAATGCTTCCGTGACATATTGCTCGTCAGTCTTGCCTTCAGCGAGTGGCACTTGCTTGTCGATGACAAAGCGATTGCCCACATCGTCCGTTATGTTAAATCCGACAAACTTGTTGTCGCCGTCCGTTTTGAAGTCTTTTATTTCAATCTTCATATTACACTAAATATCCTCCTAGTTGTGCCACGCTGAAAGTCTTCGTTGAACCCATTCGGTTTTTGAAAGTCGCGGTGTGCGAAGATGCACTCTTGTAGACGCACATATTGCCGTCCGAATCCGTGGCGGCGACAGAACCATTGGAAGCAATTAAAATCGCCGTGCCGGAATATGTGATAAAAAATACTCCACCGACACCGCCGCTGGTTTCATAAACTGAAACAATTGCGCTCGAACAACTACCCGACGAAAGTGGGATTGTAGCGTCATCGGCAACAGAGACGTTTTGATATGCCTCAAGTTTTACGAAGTTGCCGGTTGAATCGACATCAATCCCGTTCGCGAAGGTCGCGAGGCCCGCGCTTGAGATGGTCAGACGAACTTGGCTCGATGCTGCATCGGATGTTGAAAACTCCAGTTTGGCGGGTTGTGCGTCTGCATCTGGCGCACCTTCGCAAGTCGCAGTAATTGATGCGCTCTCAATAAATGATGGTGCGAGATCTGCGCCTTTGAAAGTAATCTTGCCAAGTTTCTCGCCGTCCTCCGTTGCAGCGACTGTTCCGGCAGTGTTAGAACCGGATTTATTAAATGTTAAATTTCCGCACCGACTTGTTGTCGTTGAATAGCATTCGTTCAGTATGGTGGGACTGTTAGCACCTGACTGTCTGACTTGTAAAATCTCGCCCGGTGTACAGCCAATCCCCACGAGTCCAGACCCATCAATCCGCATCGCCTCCTTGAAGGTTCCAGCGTTCTCAACTTGGAACCCAAGTTCGCCTTGGTTCGATGCACCAGAGCAAACGATTCTCACTTTGCCCCAAGAACCTCCTACTTTTTGCGCCAATTGAATCGCGGCGTAGGTGTTGGCTGTTGTGTTCAAGTTCCAAGCACTTAAAGTTGTGCCATCAGAATCTTGTCCTGCCGCTGGGTTATAAGCGTTTGAGTTGTTTCCCCGAATCCCCGTGCAACCGGTAGAGTCGATGATCAAGCGAGTGGTAGCATCATCGCGCACACTGAACTGGCCAGAATCGTCAGAGAGTAAATTGTATGTGCGTCCAGTTCCTTCTGCTTGCGCCATCGACAAATGAACATCCGAATCATTGGCGCGTGAAATTGTGACTTTCCCATCAATCGCCAACTCCCCATCAGCCGGTGTCGCCGCACTCGTTCCTATGCGAGCGGACTTGCTGTTCAACTGCTCAATCGGCGTGACTTGCACCACACCCGTTGCCGACGAAGTGCCGTCTGCCGCACCAGCACGATCCTGAACCATCAACGATTGGGTCGGGTTTGCGAACGCTAGGTCGTAGTCGCTGACGCAGCCGATTTCGCGAACCGTGAAAGTCGTGATGTCCACCACATCAGCAGTTCCCGCTGTTGAGAGTCGCAAAGAAGTTTCAACGGATGTGATTTCAAGAGTGGTGTCAAAAGCACCGGCAGCTTCCGATATAGTGCCGTAAAAACCTCCAACAACCCAACGGCCAAGCGATAAGACGTTAGCGTTTGTTTTACTTCCAGCAACTCGGACGCGATATTTTTTCCCAACCGTTGTTAGGTCTTTCCGTGGGCCGCCATTTGTGCCGGTTTGTGTGAACGTGTCGGCATCAGTAGCCGTTGAATTGTACATCGTCCATCCACTTGTGAAATCGTAACCCGCATTTAAGTCCGTCTGACTCCCATACTGGTCTGCAAACGGCACGGTCGCGTTCTCGTAGGAAGCCGTTACCTCCGCTGCGGTCAGTGCTTTGTTCCACAACCTCGCCCGATAAACCGTTCCATCAAAATACGATGCCGAGGCAGACGCATCAACTTGCGCCCCGATAGCTAAATAGTCGGCAACATTCTTAAATGAACCGCCAACCAAATCACCTTCACCATCCAAGTTGCCGTTGACATAGATTCGTAATTTTAACGCATCCCAAGTTGCAACGATGTGTTTCGGGTTTCCGTCATTGTATGAACCGGCAGAAGTTGCATCTCCGTTTGAACTATCGTTATTGAGCCGAAAGTGAATTTTACCATCTGCCTTAAAATAAAGCCGCAACGCAGTCGTGGAACGGCATTTGCTTAAAACGTCACCTTCAGTCGTGGAGCTGGTTGCCGCAATGACCTCCACCGATACTTTGGTCGCACCGTCGAGAACCGTGGTGTCTCCCGCGCTGACATAGCCAGCCGCACCGTCGAAGTGGAGGCCTTGGCCGTCGCTACTGTTAATGAGATGCGTTATGACCTCAGAACTCGAACTCCCGTTATTATAGAAAATTTGTGCGCTCATCCTTGTGAAACTACTACGTTGCTCGTACCACTCGCTGTGATAAATGAAATCGTCCCGGTGTAACCGGATATGTCGATCATCGCCCCGGTTCCATCGTTGTCGTTGGCCCCACCAGCGAGGATATAGGAATAATTTGTGCTTGTTGTCGCGGCAGTCGCGCCCACTCTCATATACACCGCTTGTGTGCCTATATTCTGAGCCGTCAAGTGGAACGGTTTTCCGTTCGTTACATCGGCAGCCACCGTACTAACGGCAACAGTTGTCTGTGTTACTTCCTCGAAACTTCTGAACCTCTCATTTTGAACTGCCATAATTTAACTCCCGCTTCTCGTAAAATTAAGTAATCCGGCTACTCCGGTATCCCCCACTATGCTAAACTCACCAGTGTAACCTTCGATGTCGAGCCTAGCCCCGGTTCCATCGCCCGCGATAGTGCAACCGGCTAATATGTAACTGAACCCACCACTCGCAACCCCGGCATTTGTTCCCAGCTTAACGTAGACCGGCTCGGTTCCCACGTTTTCCAATTGAGTTAACTGTGGTCGGGCTGAATCAAAATAAGTTCCTGTACCTATATTTGTCGGGAGAAACGACACCCCGGCAGTGCTGTAATTATGCGAGTAGGTGCTTTGGTAGCTTCGGAATCGTTCATTTTGTCTTGCCATATCTTATAACCCCCACGCTCGTTTTACTTTGTTCTTACTGTATTCGCTGCGCCACCCGGATTGCTCCTGCTTGTAATAGCCGCGCTTGATCATCTGCGACTGACTCGGCACCTCTTGCTGCCCGCCAATCGCGAAACCCGGTTGCACCTCCAACTTGAGCCAGGTGCCTGACTCGTCCTTAAAATTATCGAGATCCGAGGAGGTGTTGATTTCTCGCACCTCCCCGGTCTCGCGATTCTCGAAGTCAAACAACGGCATTAATCCGCTTTATACACCGGCATCCAATACTGAACACCGTTGATGCTAATTAACACACCTTCGATGTCACTTGCTCCGGGTGTCAATCCTGAGACCGCATACTTGGTCAGGTTCGTTTTCCCGTCCTTGTCGGCACCATCCACTTTCGCATTCGTGAACTCCAAAAACGGAGTTGCTGAACCGGCGGTGGTGGTGTCACCGTTGTCCGCTTTGATGGCAATCGTATCCTGACCGTTATTCCCGCCTTTTAATCGGCGGCCTTGCATCGGGTTTCCAATGTTAGTTGTACTCATAATTTTTTATAGTCCTCCTGCCGCGTCGATTGCTTCCATTTCGGCTATCAAATCATCCCGACTGGGCGCTTCGACTGCCACTTCTTCAGCCACAACCTCCTCGGCATAGGCGGGTTCACCGTTGACCGACTCCATGCCTACCACGGCATACTCGTCGCCAATCGATTCAACCGCACCTTCGACAGTGAAACTAACCGCATCACCGACTGCCGGGACAATCATGGAACCATCTTCGTCCGCCACTTGTAGTGCGGAAATTGGAATATCTACCTTTGGCATAATTAAACGCCCGGGAGGCTGTTAACCCCCCGGGCTAGTGATTAGCTATAGTTTGTGACCGAGTAAATGTTCACTGCGTGGTTCGCGTTGATAATCGCGCCCCCGTAGTAGAACTTGAACCCAACCGTGGTCAACTGCGCCAACGGATCGGACTTGTCCGCTCCTTGCGAGATGATCATCTTCGGTGAGTACGCACTCATCGTCGCCAGGTTCACACCTCCATACGACTGGTCACCAACGACGAATGTCGAATACTTGGTACCGGCAGCATTGTAGGTGCGCTGGGTGTTCTGACGATACGGATTCGTCGTGGTGACCACGCGAACACCCATGTACCGACCGACCTCGCCTCTGAACAATTGATCCGGGCTGCCATACTTGCTGGCATCCAACCAATCATCGTCGTTCATCAGATCGCGAGCGACTTCCGGCGCCATGATCGCTGTGAAGTAACCACCACTCGGACGAGCGTTGTTCACTCTCAGATTGGTAGCCGCATCGAGGATATCAAGCGCAGTCATCGCGTCATCGGTTCCACCGACTGTCGCGTAGTCTGTAGCCGCACCGGCATAACGATCAACGACTGCAGTCGAGTCGCCCAGAATGTTCCGTAGCAATTCGTCAACTTTGAGTGCTGCGTCCTGTCCGTTCTGGACGGTTGCCTGCTCCATCGTGTTGAAGAGTTCGACGGCACTGAGGAGATCACTGATCGTCACGATCTGCCCGTACTGAGCGAGCGTAACGTCCACCGTTTCCATGCTCAATTGCTTTGAATCACCCGTTGTAATTAACGTGCCTTCAGCAAGCGTTTCCACATCGGTTGTGGCTGATTCCGGGTAACGGAAGAACCTAATCGCCTTCGCACCCGCTTTACCTGGAAGCGGTGCCTTAAATGCAAACTGATCAAGAACAATTGTCTTGAGCGTTTGTTCGAGTAACTTCTTATCGAAGTAGTCCTGAAGTGTTGACTTTGGCCCGGCTGTTGCCGAACCGGTAGTCGTTAAAGTAGTTCCTGCCATAATAGTTTAATTTGTTGCGAACATGTCCATCCCGGTGTCATCCGCCTGCTGCATCGCTTTCATCAGTTCCGATCTTTGCTGATCGACCGGCAACTTATCAAACGATTCAACTTCCAAGATGTTCCCGCCGGGTTGGCTTCCGTTCAGTTGTGTTTTCTCTTCGTATTCAGCGAGTTGCTTTTTAAGTTCGCTGACCTGTTTTTCCAGTTCCGTTGACCGGTTGGCTTTGAGGTACATTGTCGCACCTTCGACTGCGTCCGTTATGCCTTCGGGGTACTGCGTCAGAACCGGCTTTTGCTCAAGCAATCGACCGACCATTTTGAACAACTCACTGTTCTGGTCGTTTAAGTCCCCATGCTCGGCTGCCGCCGCTTTCCAGTTGCTGTCCCACTTGGCTACGAACTTCGCCTGCTGCGATTTTGCGTCCTGCTCGGCAACCGCGTCACGCGCCTGCTTCGCCGCTTTTAGCGCAGCTTCGGCATTGGCATGATCGCCTTCATCCTCGAACTCTTTGGCTATCGCCTCGTATTCCTCGGGTGAATAACGACTCTGCGCTGATCGTTGAGTGATCTCATCTCGGGATGCACTCTGCTGCTCCGCAAACGCTTTTTGTTGGGCCTCCAGTTCCTGCCGCTCTTTCTTCACTGCCGCTTTCTCGGCATTGACATCGCGCCAGGTCTTGTTGGCTCGCTCCTGCGTTTTTTTCGCCCGGGAATACTTCGACTTGGATTTCTCCTCGCCTTCAGTCTGCTCGGGCTTTTCCTCATCCGCCGGTTTTTCCGGTTCTACTTCACTGGGTTTGTCTTCAGTTACAACTGACTCCTGGTCGGGTTCCTCGGCCTGCGGCACCGGGGATATGTTCGCAGTATCAAACGCGGATGCATCGGCTTCCGCCAATGCTGATAGCAATTGCTCGCGTTCGACATCCAACTCGACTGGTTTTTCTGCCACTACGTTAGACATAAATTCTTATGCGGTTTTTCGCATCCACTCCAAATCGTCGGTCACCCCGACCACTTCCTCCTCCGGTAGACTCCGTATCGAAGCCATCCCATCAAGCGTTGCCAACGCGGATTTAAACCCGGCAGCATGACCGGCGTGGTACGCCAAGTCCGCTGGGGATGAAATTAACCGGTCACAATTCTGGATGTGCAAGTTCCGTAAGTGGTAACGTAACGTAACTCCCACATCGCCCGACATGAATGTCTGCAATTGGCTTGCATGTCCGTTCGTCCACTCAGGAGGATCAGACCACTGCAACACCTGGCGGAACTGCTTCCATTGCCGCCATCGGTTCTTCAATCGGTTCCACATTTTCTGGGTTCGCCTGCTGCGCCTGCTCAACTACCGCTTGCTGCATCTGGGCGAATAAATTCTTCAACTCCTGCTCCACCTGGCGACCGGTCTTCGGGTCTGCTTCTTTCAGCTTCTCCAAATGTTCGCCGATGTGTTGCTCCAAAAATTGTCCTTCCGCCGGTTCCGGGGGTGCGCCTGTGTCGGCTCGGTTGGTGATGTAACTCATCACCGTCTGGATGTGGATCAAGTGATCGTCCGAGTCTTTCACCAACGCCGGGAAACCCAATCGTAGGAACGTGATCTCGTTGGCTTGATCCTCCGCCTGGGTCGATTGGGTCAGCATCGGATCGACGTAAAGTCGTTTGACCAGAGTCGCATCATCACTCTCTAGAATCGTCTTTCGCAGTTGGCCTTGGTCGATGTACGGGTCATTCGCGAACATCTGGAACCGGGTGATGGCTTTCTGCATCAAAAGCTGTTTATTCACCCCATCCGCACTTCCGGTGGGCTGAATGTTGTACTGCTCATGCAACGCCTCCTGGGGGATCTCCTGCGCCGTGTCGAGGTACCAGTAATTGAGGCTCGATTTGTCGTATTGCAGCAGAATCGACCAACTCATCCGGTACAAATTACCCAACGCAATGCGGAATATTCGCATCCTCAGATCGCTCGATTGCTGGTAAAGGCCGCCAATCGCTTGAATTTCGGTCGCCGTGCGTCTTTCCGTATTCTGTAAAGTCTGCGTCAACCCGAAATCGGGGGTGGATACCCGGTTCTGCGCTATCTCGCGCATGATATTCATCTGGGTATCGAACGAAATCGGGGGGGATTGGTGGGCTACCGGCTGGATTCCATACGGTAAAATGCTCCCAGGTGTCAGGCGGAGGTTGCCACTGTTAGGCATATCCCGCTCTGCCCGGTACAACGGTCGATTGAACAGCGTCATGCAGTCCATTTTCTCGTTTTGTAGCTTCGTAAGCTCGGCCTCGAACACCGCTTGCAACTCGACAACGCCTCGCGACGAGTAAAATCCCGGGTCTTTGATCTCGTAGTTGAACGCGATAAACGGTGGCTTGCCGTGGTTGTACGGAACCTTCATCGGCGGACGAAGATCAAGATCGGGGGAGGTGGGGGAGTAGGTGCAAATGATCCACTGACCGGTGTCCGGGCAACGGTGGTAAACCTCCCACACGATGATTTTGTCCTGCTCCGGGAATGTCAGTCCTTCGCGCTCATACTTCGCCGCCTCGGTGTTCATGTCACCGGCATCGGCGTTGTAGCTCCCGATGATCTGGTCGAGGATCGCTTTGTCCTGCTTCAGATGTTTCTGCCGCTTGTAGGCATCAATCGAGTAGACGCTGATATGACAAATCCGGTCAGCGTCTGCTATGTCCCGAGTCCAGGCGGGTACTACGAAATGCTGGGGATCGACGGTGTAATACTTCAGCCGTTTAGAGGTGTAATCCCACAAGACTTTCAGAATGCCGGTGCCGCACATCAGCATCGAATCCACCGCACTCAGCACCTCGGTCTCCAAATTCGTCCGTTGCTTGATCCGATGATCGAACCACTGCGCGGCGGCAGTCGTAAACTCGGCTACCTGGGGGGAGGTGGGAACAAACTGGGCAATCAGATCAGTCGCAAACAACTGCTGGAAGTACGCCGGTTTGAGTTCGCTGATCGTCGTATCGACCAGCGGGAAATGAACGTCTGATGCCCCGGGCCACGGTTTATTCTTCCGCCTCAACCCGTGGTGGCGCATCTCGTAGAACATCCGTTGCCGGGTGTCCCACACCGAACGATCAGCTAAATCCTGTAAAACTTCCGCGTTTAGTTTGTCCCGACTACGCATTTAAAATTCTTCTTCCTCCTCCTCCTCTTCCTCCTCGTCGCAACACCATCCCATCGATTGGATCGCGAAGAGCGTGCAGTACATCTGTAACCCCCCGATGAGCGTTGCATCGGTCAAGTCAAACTCCTCCTGATAACGAGAGAGTAACGCCTCCAGATCGTTGCAAAATGCGTTGAACTGTTTCTCGGCGGTCATGCCCCCGGGGAGAGTTATCGCTTCTTTGAGTTCAGGCCGTACTTCTTGCCGCCTGCCGCTTTACGCGGCCCGGAAGCCATCGCCCGCCGACCAGACGCTGATACGTTTCGCTTCAGACTCTTACGCGCACCACGCCGCGCACCGAGTGACTCGTCCTGTCGGGACTTGTAGCCTTGTTTTTTCGCTGCCATAAGATGATTTATTTTAGTGCGTAAAAAAACGCGCCCGATTGGGCGCGTCAAAATCACTTACTGGCAAACTTGTTGTGAGGTAACTAGAGGTAAGTCATCGCTCGGGTGATTAGCTTCTGAGCGGAGACCGGGTTCTCGGGTGCCGCGTTCCTCGCATCATCGAGTAGCTTCTTCGCCCGGCCCAACTGCGACTTGAGCGTCAGCGCATAGGTCATCTGATCTAGTGCCTCCTCAATCAAATCATCGACCAACGGCACTCGCTCCCACAAATCCCCGCCATGCTCCGCCTGACCAACCCGGTACTTGGCATCGACCTGTTTTGCTATCGCCTGCTGGATTTCGGCCAGATGGTCTTCCTGTGCTAACGTCATTCCAAACTAGCTTTCTCCAACTCGTATTCGTAGGAAATTATTTTTTGTAGCAACGACTGGACGAACGTCTTGGCCTCGGGGCTTGCGTTGTACGCATCCTCGAATCCTCGTTCATTCCCCAGGATTATCTGCTTCGTCGCGTCCAGCTTCCGGGGCACCGTTGTCTGACATCCGGTCACGAACCCAATCGAGCTTGTCACGGCGACGAGCGTCAACCAGTTCTTCCAGCTTCTTCTTTTCGACTTTTTTTCCATAACCAAACAGTTCTTTTATCAACTCCAAAATCGCTCGTATTATCCCCAATGCACTCATCCCGTATTTAACCCCATCGACTCCCGCAGCTTCGCATCGCCACTCCAGTCAGTCATACCCGCTGCCAGCACTTCATTCAAGTCCGGTTGATTCATTCGCGCCCAGGCCGGGTGATCGCTGACACTCGCCAAACACATCACCAACGCATCCCCACGGTCAGGCGAACTGAACCCACGCGCCTTCATCTCTTTCTTGCTCTCCAGGTTGAGTTTGCCGGTCTTTGATGTCCCGACCCGCCGAGTAGTCAACTGACTGTGTAAAATCTCGTCACCGGGCAGTATGGCTTCCATACGGTCGATCTGGCGGGCTGCGCGGAACCACATCTCCGTTCCCCGGTTCTGGTACCGATCCGGTTCCTGCGCTCGTCCGCCCAGGTTCACTTGATGAATCGGCCAACCCATCTCACCCAACTGATGACACATCGGTAACCCCAACCCACCCGCATCCCCGAATATCTGCTCAGGTTTCAACCCGGCTTTCTCGAACTCCAACGCAAACCTCGCACAACCGGCCATCGTGTTCGCCTCGCGCCAGGCGACTAGCTTGGTGACTTTGTTCCCGATCCGCATACAAAACACACTCTCATCCCCGGCAGCCGCAAAGTCGCACGCCGCCACCATCTCCTGGCCGTCTTTCGTTGGGGGATTGTCCAAACATTGCATCAAACTCTCCCACGGTATCACCAAACCTTCGCCGCTCGTCTCCTGGAACGCTCCGTAGATCATCGACTGGATCAACGGATGTTCGCGCCCCCACATCTCGACCTGTTCGTCGATCCAGCTTTGCTTGATGTGCGGACACTCGAATGCGGTTACCGTGTGTAATTGCCACCATTTCTGCTCTTTAGAGAAAATCTTATAAAACTTCCCCGTGGTTCCACCGGGCGAACTCATCGCCAGGATTCGATTGGGCTGAATACGCGCCACCGCCTCAAATAAATCCTCCTGAATCGACTTACACTCGTCCAGAATTATGAAAACATTGCCGTGAAAGCCTTCAAACCTACCGGGTTGATCGGTCGCAAATCCCAAGATTCTCGACCCGTTGTCCATCGTCAGGTCGGTCTGGTTGATCTGCATACCGAGTCCCGCCACTTTACTCGCTAACGCCCGGATCTGAGGCCAAAGCTGTTCTTTGACCTGGCGATAGACGCCACTCGTTGTGATGACAATACTCCCCGGATAGATCAACGCATACCACAACGCCGCTGGCGCCGCTATCATCGCAGTCTTGCCACTACCGTTCGCCGCCTTCAACGCCACCCGCGCACCGGGTTTGCTCAGATCCAACAGAACTTTCTTCTGCCAGTCGTAAAGTTTTAACCCAAAATATTTCTCAGTAAATACATCGCAGTCCGCGTCTCTTGAGGAGACTCGGGTCTTGGTTTTCGACCCAACAGGTTCTTCGGATTGTCTTGGTTTCGCGCTCGTCTTTGTTTTTGTTTTGCCCATAATCACTCACCTCAAACTTTCTAATAAAATCTCCCACCTCATTCGTAATCTTGTACCCCGCCACCACCTCACTCTTCGGGTGGTACGAAAATAAATAAAACGGACACCGGAAAGATTTACTCGCCCACCGCCCGGCTTCCATCTTGTTCCACCCCACCATCTCTTTCGGATGGAAACCCAACGGACACTCCCGACTCTTAATCTCCGCCACCGCCTTCACAACACCGTTCCTCACAAATAACCCGTCCAACTCACTGTACTTGTCGTTCGTATAAACCCAACTGTCGCCGGGATGATTCTCCAAAATTATGTCCACACATTGCTGTTCCAATCGGTCGATCATTTGGTGAACAGAAAGTCAGACGCTTTTACCGGTAGCTGGGTGGTTTGCAGTTGCCTCCCCAACTCCTCCCAAACCGGTTGTTGTCCCATCCCGAACTCCGCCAACTTCTCCCGATGCGCCGCCGCAAATGCGCCTTCGCCCCGCACAAAAGCCATGAACTGGGTGATGTCGGTTTCCCGCCACAAATTGTCGCCGCCCCCAACCCGCCTCATGCCGCCCATCCCCCACATCCAAGCCATCTCCACCACACTGTACGTCCTGTAACCACCCCACAACTTGCCCATCTGCGCCAATCCGTACTGCTGCAACAAGTCAGGATCGTTTACCGCACACAAGTCTTTCACATAAATCATCCCCCCCGGATTCAACAACCCCACACACTTTTCAATCAACCTCCCCGGTTCCTCGAAATATCCGAAACTCTCACAAAAGATCAACCGATCAAATCGCCTCCCACGATCATCCCACTCCATGAAATCCGCCAACTCCAAACTCAACTCCGCCAACTCGACCTGACGCTTGCTAATCGTCACACCCGTCACATCCTCCACACCGTTGGCCATCAACCCGCTCATCACTCCGCCCAACCCACACCCCACATCCAACACACTGTGCCCCGGTAAAATAATCCCGCGCCCCATCACTACATGAGCGAAGTCTTTCGGTTCTTTCGCAAACAATGCCGTCTGCATCAATGGGCCATACTCGCGCCCCCATAACTCGGAGAACTCGTCATAATACTCCGCCGTTGTCATTTTTAATTCCATTTGTTTTTCTTCTTCCGATTTGCCGCCAGGACGCGCTCCCGGTCATCGATGTACTCCTGCAACCGTCCCGCCTGTAAAACCGCCTGAGCGTGATCCTGGTGGTCGTAAAGCGTCTCATACGGAAACAACCCGCCCCGGTTCAACCGGGTACCGGCAGGCGAATCTCCCGCCACCGACCTCACCCAGATCCGCCACCGTCCATCGTCTCCACACCTAGCGTATGCCGTCATCACCAAAACCAAACCATGCACTCATCGTCGTAGTCCTCCGGTAAAATGTCGTACCCCATTAGTCTGTCCAACCGTCTGGAAGATTCACCGCATCAACGCATAACTCGGAATCCCACCCAGACGGTGCGTACCGACTAATAAACGAACTCCGATTAACCCACGTTCCCCATCCGCCACACGGTATTTTGTCATAAAGTTTTTTAATCTGGAACAACCTCGAATATCCGTAATCCAAATATATCGGTTGACCCGACCACCACCACGATTTTCGAGGAGTCTTCCACCTGAATGAATCGTACTTGCCTCTGTCCCGATGATCGATGTTCCGCTTGAATCCACTCGCGTCCAATACCCAAACCATCTGCCGCTGAACGTGCTGACGGGTATAAAACGATTCCCGCTCAAGTATGTCATCCGCACTAATCGATGAATGCTGGAACTCGATCACCCCGGCATCTGTCATCACATCCGCCCGATGACAACCGACCACAACCTCCCGACACTCTTTCGGGAATTCGAGCTTCCAGTCCAAATGCCAGTCGGTCTCCGGTTCCGACCATGAATCGCAATCACGGTTCCGATGCGCCCAATGCCACCGGTTGATCATCCCGCACTTCGCTATCACCTCATCACCGCAACCCGGACACACCGCACGTTCGTTGGGCGAAGCGGCGACCCGGTCGTTATCGTTCATCGCCAATGTCATGATTCGGAATTCCCCGTGTGCGATTGTTTTTGACGGGGGGGGGTGTTGGGACTGGTAGCCCGGGTCGTTTGGGTGCCCCCCACCTCTTTCTCAGCGGAACCGTCATTATCGGGTGACGATTGGGTGACTTTATCGGATGATGTATCTGTTTCCTCCGTTTCAATTAGATTCACGGCGGATACTACATCCGTTTCAACTCGCGCAGTCTGCAACCCGGAGAGGAGATCCGCACTGATCGAGGAGCGAACATGCGTGTTACGCACATCGACCTTCTTGCTGGTTGCATACTCATCACCGAACCTGGCGCCGAGTAGCTTCATGGCCAGGTGACCGTCACCGTTTGCTATACCATCGTTGACTGTTCCCAATGCGAAAGCTTGGTACTCAGACTCTGCTTGTTCGATTGCATCTCGAAAGTCAGAGTACTGTTCCGCCCAACGATAAAGCGTACTTTTACCGACTCCCGCCATGACGGCAGCACGTTGCACCGGCAGTCCGCTCCTCACATTCTTCAGCATCATCTCAATCGTTTCGGGAATATAACCGGTCGGTCTCCCGGTGATTTCGCCAGTGCCCAGCTTGCTCGCTTGTTTGCGCCTGGCTTCCATGACGCTCTTCGGCATCTGGATAGGCGCATTGCGGAGTGCATCGAGTCGAGACGCTTTCTCCTCATCGGAGACCGTATTCTTCCGAACCGGAACAGCTTTCTTCTTGGCTGTTGTTTTGCGTTTACCGGCCATCGTGTAGCTTATTCATAGTTGTTGGGCGTTAAACGAAAGAAACTTGCTCGGAATGCACTTGAGTCCGGCAATGTACTGATTCTTGCAAGCGTCACGGTGTCGGAGTTTATGCCGCGTAACCTTCCTAATCTGCGTTCCATCGAACCTCGGATCTTCCCGGGCAACGGTTGCTGCGTGTTTGCGGCTGGACGCAGTGACGAAGAGGTCGCCAATCGTCGTTGTTATCTTGTACTCATTCATCGTTGTTCTTCTCTTCGATCTTCTTTTCGAGTGCAATCGTTTTATCGAGACTCATTCGTCTGAAAACAGCGAAGTCTTTTTTCAGCTTATCGATTTTTGTCTCCAATTTATCTACCCGGCTACCGAGGTTATCGTCCTTCGGTTGCTCGCCTGCCATTGTTTCGCTTGTTGTTATTCCTGTTGCCATGATTATCGTTTGTTCGTTGTTCGTTTCATCTCAAATTATCGTCCATTCGTAACCGTCCCACTCCATGTCCCGCGCATCGACACGCCAATGATTGTGCCACTTTTCCGCCTCCTCGATGACACGATCATCAACGGTGTACGTTGGTTGATCGCGGGCACTAAACGCTTTGCTTTTGCTGAGTCGATCCAGAAGTTCCTCGCCCCACCAAGATTTTCGTAGCCCGCCGGGTAACAATTTGCGCTTCCACTTCCACGCTGACCTGTCGGGTTTCCGATACTTCGACTTCTCGAATGTTTGGTATTCAAGATTCATCCACCTAACCTCTCCCCCCGTCATGCGTTTCCTGAGCCTCTACGGTACCGTCACGCGATTCTTTTTCGTTTCGGGTGTCAGTACACCCCAGTATATCTTTAAACGCCTCATGCGCTAAATTATAGAGTTCCTCCCAACGCTCATCGCTAACCCGCTCTCGGAACACCACGCCTGGTCGTTCTTTCGCTCGCAGCGGTAGCGGATTCTCGATACCGGCGGCGAGTTGGCGAACGTGGTTCTCCATCTTCACCAAATCCCGGTACTCTTTCCGGTCACTCGGTTTGACCGTGTTTCCCGCCACATCGTAAACACCTCGCTCCTCGATCTGCGCCATCTGTTCCCGGATCACGGTGAGTTGATTCTTGAGCGCAAACGCTTCCTGTGAGGTGAGAACTTTCATGATCTTACCCCATACGATAATCGATAGTCGTATTACCGATACTCGTAGGAGTTATTATAAGTTTATAATTACTCTTACGGTATACCGATACTCGTATTATCGTATAGTTACGTTCTGAATGCATTTAAGTCGTTGGGGTTAAGTGATTAGCTACGGGAGTTTTATTTTTTTTCTGCAAATTAACGTTAACAACCGTCTTTCCGTTGGATGTAGTTTTTAGAGAAAAATGCGAACCGTCTGAACTGCTTATCGTAGGCCGGTTTCTGCTCCCGGAGATCGGTCACCAATTCAACCGCATGGTGAACTGTGCCGTGGTCTCGATCCCACCAATCAGCGATGAACTGAAGCGTGTAACCAGCGTCTCTGGCGATGAACATGCAACACGCTCTCGGCCAGACCAGGTCGTTGGTGCGAACCTTCGACCTGAGTTCCTCCATCGACTTGTCGAAGAAGTCGGTCGCCGCCTCAGCGAGTAGTCGCAATCGTCGGCTGGAACCTGGCGGGTTGTCCTGCCATTGCGAGAGTCCGTTTTTCTTTTTTCCGTTTTTTAGTTTAGCTTCCATAATTCCAATGCATCGGCGACTGAGTCGGAGTTTCGGTGTCTGCACTTAACGACCAACCACTCAATGTTTCCTCGTTCTAGATCAACAATCATGTTGCGGATGATCCACGTTTCGTCCTTCACGCGATTAGACCCAATTCGGCATGGGTGACTGAACGGAACCGCGCCCAGTCTTATCGCTTCTTTCTCAGATATCGCTTCGTCTTGCAGGCTCATATTTCTTTTCTTCACGCCACAACGCATTCGCCGCCTGGAATAACCGCCAACCCCGTTGGAGTTCTGGCGGTGACCAAATCTTCTCGGC
>Ga0208919_1000422_pt1 | contig 29209 bp, 35 predicted proteins | sample 4_EtaG_FD_184076 | JGI IMG/M metagenome (GOLD analysis project Ga0208919, IMG submission 184076) | Marine viral communities from the Subarctic Pacific Ocean - 4_ETSP_OMZ_AT15127 metaG (SPAdes) (version 3) | ecosystem: Environmental > Aquatic > Marine > Oceanic | place: Pacific Ocean | collected...
GGGCAGCAGGTATTGTTGTAACACTGCCTACTGCGGCTGCGGGTATCAATTACACCTTTATTGTCGGCACCACCTTCTCAGGCGCAGGGCAGATCAATACGGACAATTCCAGTGACCTGTTTTCTGGTTTTGCACACATTTTTGATCCAGCCACGGCAACGGACATGAATACCTTCATTCCTGATGCCAGTAATGACGACACCATTGATTTGGGTACGGCAGGACAGGGCTGGCTTGTGGGTGGAATTATTCGCCTGGTGGCAACCAGTGCAGCGGTCTGGCATTGCGAGGCTTTCTTGCATGGTGACGGCACGTTAGCGACACCGTTTGAGTAACGGCTGATTGTTAGCTGGATGGGGCTTGTCTCCATCCAGCTACTTTTAAGGAGATAAAAATGGCTGATACTGTAACAAGTCAAACCATTCAGGACGGCGCTCGTCGCGTGACAATGAGTTTCACCAATGTCAGTGATGGGTCTGGTGAATCTGCGGTTACAAAGGTTGATGTCTCTGCGCTTGAGTCGGACCCAATGACAGGGGCCGCTTGTAACGGGGTGTCGATCGAGACTATTACATTTTCAACTTTTGGTATGAGTGTCCAGCTTCTTTGGGATGCGTCTACAAATGTCCTGGCAGTACACTTACCTGCGGATTATGCAGATACGCTGGATTACAGCACTTTTGGAGGGTTAAAAAATAACTCTGCTTCGGGTAAAACTGGCGATATAGCGTTTACTACAGCAGGTCATTCATCTGGTGACGCTTATACTGTTACGCTGACAATGATTAAAAGTTATGCGTAGGAGATTATTATGGCGAAGTTAGAAATCTTTCAGAACGGGACTTCGATGCACCCGGACACGATGGGTGATCCTGTTTACCAGATTGGCACTAAAAACGCTGATGGTGAATACGATGTTGTTGTTTTTGATGCAATGACTGAATCACAAGCCAGGGCAAAACTTGCAGAGATGCAGCCTGCCAAGCCCAATCCTGCATCTGAACCGAAGGCAAAAGCGCCTAAGAAAAAGGTTTCAACTAAAGATGCGGCAAAGAAGAAAGCAAAGAAAACGGCAAAGAAAAAGAAGGCTTCTGCAAAGAAAAAGAAGAGGCGATAATGGCAATCAGTCGATCTCAAATGGGGAAGCAGGTCAGGAACAGCCCCTCCGGGAAAAGGGATGCGGGATCGACCCTGAAATTGCCGAAAGGAGTGAAGCCAGGGTCTAAGCCCAGGATTAAGGTGATGCGTCAATCAAGGAGACACGCATAAATGGCAACCAGTGGAACATATTCGTTCAATCTTGATCTGAGCGACATTCTTGAGGAAGCCTATGAGCGGGCTGGCCTTGAGTTGCGCAGTGGGTATGACTATCGCACAGCAAGGCGCAGTCTGGACTTAATGTTTCTGGAATGGCAGAACAAGGGTCTGAATCTCTGGACGGTACAGGAGACCTCTCAGACGCTTACAGCGGGTACCGGGCGTTATGCCTTGTCCGGCGATCAGCTTGATATTGTCGAGGCTTCGTTAAGGACCGATGACGGGGATGCTGACAAGCAGAGCGATATGACCATGACCCGTATTTCAATCAGCCAGTATTCCCACCTTACTAACAAGCTGACCCAGGGTCGTCCGGTTCAGTACTGGATTGAAAAAGACCCCGGCGCGATTGCTTTGAATGTATGGCCCGTCCCGGATGACGCTGTGACTTACAAGATTAACTATTATTACATACAGAGGGTAGAGGATACGGGAAGTCCGGCCTCTAACAATGTGGATATTCCGGCTCGGTTTATGCCCTGCATGGTGGCGGGTCTTGCTTATTACATCAGCATTAAGCGCCCGGAAATCTCTGAAAGAGCGCCATTGCTGAAGCAAATCTATGATGAGCAGTGGGATTTGGCGGCAGATGCTGACAGGGACAAGTCTTCGTTTTACATGACACCGGGGGGGTATAGCCGGGTATGAGCAGTTATGCCGCAGGTAAAAAGGCTTTCGGGTTCTGTGATCGCACAGGGTTCAGGTATCCGCTCAAGGATTTGGTGCCACAGATAGAGAACGGCAGGCCCAATGGCCTGCTCGTAGGTCGGGATGTGGTGGATGAAGACCAGCCCCAGTTACAGCTTGGTCGTTTGAATATGAATGACCCGCAGGCGTTGCGTAATCCCAGACCGGACCAGGGAGAAGCGGAGAGTCGCAGGCTGTATGCTTTTGATCCTGTAGGTGGTGGTAATTCAGCACTTGGGAGTCGTACAGTGGGATTGGATATTACTGCCGTGGCCGGCAAAGTTACAGTGAGTACAGGCTGATGGCCTTTACATTTACAACACTTAAAAGTGCCATGCAGGATTACCTGCAAAATACTGAGACTACTTTTGTGGATAGTCTTCCAACGATTATTGTTCAGGCTGAAAACCGGATACTAAAATCCGTTCAGTTGCCCGATTTCAGAAAGAATACGACAGGAACGATGACCAGCGGTAATGCCTATCTCTCAACGCCTACTGATTTTATGGCTCCGTACTCTCTGGCGCTTGATAATAGTGGTTATGAGTATTTGATTTTTAAGGATGTGAACTTCATACGAGAGGCTTATCCGGTCTCTTCGACAACTGCTACGCCCAAGTATTACGGTTTGTTTGATGACGATTCGTTTATTTTAGGCCCGACTCCCAACAGCAATTATTCTGTCGAGCTTCATTATTTTTACAAGCCGACCTCCATAACAACCTCCGGGGACGGAACCAGTTGGCTTGGGGACAATGCAGAAACAGTTTTGCTTTACGGGTGTCTGGTAGAGGGCTATACCTTTATGAAAGGAGAGCCGGATTTATTAGCGGTTTATGAAAAACAATACCAGGATGCCCTGGTTAATCTAAAATCGCTTGGAGAGGGTTACAGTACGACTGACAATTATCGTAGTGGGGCTGTCAGGAACCAGAGAATTTAATGCTTGAATTAAGTGCAACAGTAAAACCGGGGGTTTGTGAAGTTCATACAACAGAGTATCGGGGGTTTACGCCGGAAGAAATTGCGGAACGGGCAGTTCCTAAAATTGTTTTTGTTGCAGAATCGGCTGACTCTGAAGTCAGGGAGCAGGCAGAGACATTCAAGAACAGGCTTTTTCATGTAATTGTCAAGGCTTGCAATGATGCGATAGAAAGCGACAGGACGACGCTTGCTAATCTTTTTACGCAACAGGGCCATGAAGACATGGCAGATATTTTAAGGAGGCTATGATATGGCCCACTCACAAGCAGTAGCAACGAGTTTCAAGAGTGAATTGCTTCAGGGCATTCACAATTTTCACAATGGTTCAGGTGGCGGTACAACTACAACTACGGGAACCGGGAATACATTCAAGATTGCGCTTTATACAAGCAGCAGCACGATGTCAGCCTCAACTACCGCCTATACGACCACAAATGAAGTTTCCGGCACGAACTACAGCGCCGGAGGTAATACATTAACGAATGTTGATCCTTCAACTTCTGGAACGACAGCCCTGACAGACTTTGCGGACAGTACATGGTCGGATGCGACCATCACCGCGAACGGTGCATTGATTTACAACTCAAGCACTACGGCGGGTTCGGCAAACAGGGCAGTGGTTGTCCTCGCTTTTGGCGGGGATAAAACTTCAACAGCAGGCGATTTCACGATCACATTTCCCGCAGCCGATGCGAGCAATGCGATTATCAGAATCGCGTAGTGAGTAGATGATGTGGCAGATGCAAAAGTCGCATGGCAGGGCTGGAACTCCAGCAATATTGCGTGGGGCGAAAGTACCTGGGGTGATGCAGAAGAGGCATTGCCGGGATCAACAGCGTCTGTTGGCTCCGTTTCTGTCGCTGCTGCCGCTGGCGTATCAGTCACAGGCAACTCAGCCACAGTATCAACCTCGTCTGTCACGGTTGCAGCAGCAGCCTCGGTTAGCGCAAGCGGTAACTCGGTTACTGCATCGACTGCATCTGTCACGGTTGCAGGCATTGCCAACGTATCGGTTACTGCGCCAGCATCTACAGCGTCTGTCGGCAGCGTTACTCCCTCGGCTTCAGCAGGAGTCTCGGCATCAGGTAATTCCGCTACAGCAAGTGTTGGCAGCGTTAGTATTACTGCCGCTGCTGGTGTCAGCGTTACTGGTCCGGGTGCTACTGCATCTGTTGGAAGCATTAGTATTTCTACCAGCAATGTTATTGAAGTTACCAGCCCTGAATCTCAGGCGCTTGCTGGAAGTGTCAGCGTTAATTCAGATGCGGTGGTTACGCCAAGCGGTAACAGTGTTGAGGCAACAACTTCCGGGGTCAATATATGGGGACTTGTTGATACAGACCAGACAGCAAGCTGGAGTGCTGTCAGCGATACCCAGACACCTAATTGGACCGACGTATCGACAACACAGGATGCGTCATGGTCATCTGTATCAAATTCACAAACGCCTGACTGGAGTTCGGTGGATGCCGACCAGACTCCTGAATGGAAAGAGGTAGCTTAAATGGCAACTTATGTAAATGATCTCAGGCTGAAAGAAATCGCTACTGGTGACGAATCAGGAACTTGGGGTACAAGCACGAACACGAATCTTGAGTTAATTGCGGAAGCATGGGGAAGTGGCTCAGAGGGAATTACCGGCACGACGCACACCATCACGATGGCTGATGGCGCTTCCGATGCTGCAAGAGCTTATGCCCTGACGCTGACAGGTTCTACTACGGCCACTAACACAGTTACTCTGGCTCCTAATACAGTCAACAAGACTTGGATTATTCAGAACAGTGCCGGATATCAGGTAACGATCTCTCAAGGCACAGGCGCTAACGTCGTGATTCCCAATGGCGGAATCAAGATGGTCGTTTGTGATGGCGCGGGTTCAGGAGCCGCAGTTACCGATGTCTTGGACATGACGGGCGGCACGGGTAACGTAGGACTGGGTTCTGGCAATTTAGGTACAGCTTTAACGACCGGAACGGATAACGTCGCCATAGGTGAGGCCGCACTTGATGCGGTGACTTCTGGAACGGACAATACCGCAGTAGGTGATAACGCGGCAGGAGCGATTACAACAGGTGGATCGAACGTAGCCATTGGTTCTGGCGCTCTGCTGGTTGCGACCACGGCAAGTAATAACGTGGCAGTTGGTACGGCTGCACTTACGGCAAATTCATCAGGTACGGATAACGTAGCAGTCGGTGATGCAGCCGGGGATGCCGTTACAACTGGCTCAGACAACACCCTGATCGGTGATAACGCAGGCGGAGCCATAACAACGGGCGGAAACAACGTCGCGGTGGGTTCTGGTGCTCTACTGGTAGCAACCACCGCAGCCGAGAATACTGCGGTGGGAACGCTGGCTTTAACAGCTAATAGCTCTGGAACAGACAACACCGCAGTGGGATATGCAGCCGGGGATGCTGTTACAACGGGAAGTAATAATACTTTTGTCGGGGACAATTCTGGTGGGGCTACGACAACAGCCGATCATAACACTGCCGTGGGCGCTAGTGCTTTGCTGGTTAATTCTACCGGAGCATCAAATGTTGCGGTTGGTAAAAGTGCATTAGCTGCTAACACCACGGCTTCAAACAACACAGCAGTTGGTTATTTAGCTGGAGATGCAATTACTACAGGCGCATCTAATGTAGCGATAGGAAGAGATGCTTTAGGGGCATTGACTACTGTTAGTGATTTGACTGCGGTAGGTAGAGAGGCTTTAGTCGCGAACACAACGGGTACAGCGAATACTGCATTAGGTCGTACTGCGTTAGGGGCTAATACCACGGGAGCATCGAATACGGCAGTTGGGTATTTATCTTTAGACGCAAACACTACCGCCTCCAACAACACGGCAATGGGGTATGCCGCATTAGGGGCAAATACCACAGGCGCTGATAATGTTGCTGTCGGTTATGCTGCTTTAGATGCAAATACAACAGCAAGTGAAAACACGGCTGTAGGTTCATCTAGTTTAAGCACAAACAGCACTGGCGCAGAGAATGTTGCTGTTGGTTATAGTGCTTTATCAAACGCCACCACAGCAAGTTACAACACCGCAGTGGGTAAAAGTTCTTTAGGAAGCAATACAACAGGTGCTAACAACACTGCGGTAGGTAAAAGCTCTCTTAGTAGCAACACTACCGCAAGCCGCAACACTGCTGTGGGCAAAGACGCATTAACAGCAAATACCACAGGTGCAGAAAATGTTGCAGTGGGGTCGTTAGCCTTGGACGCGAATACAACAGGCAACCAAAATGTTGCTGTGGGAGACGCGGCCCTGAGTACCGCAACTACAGCGTCATCCAACACAATGGTAGGTAAATCGGCAGGAAATGCGATTACCACGGGCGCAGAAAACGTGGGAGTGGGGGCTTCAGCACTGGCGGCTGCTACCACAGGCGGCAGCAATGTTGCAATGGGCTATTTAGCTCTGGACGCTAATACCACGGCAAGCAGCAATACTGCTGTGGGAAGGGAGGCTTTATCAGCAAACAGTACAGGAGCCAGTAATACTGCTCTTGGCCGCAACGCTGGCCTCAGTGTAACCACAGGCTCAAATAATCTTCTGCTTGGGTTCGATGCAGGTCAATCAGGCAGTCCCGGCGGTGCTATAAGCACAGGCAGCAACGAAATAGTATTAGGTGATGAAAATATTACCGAGGCGCATATCCAAGTGGACTGGACCGTTGCCTCTGACGCACGGGATAAAACTGACGTAGAAGATTTGAATGTAGGCTTGGAGTTCGTTAATCAACTACAACCAAAAACTTACCGCTGGGATCAGCGTAGTCTTTATGGCGATGAAAGAGACATTTTTCCTGATGGCACTTATAAGAAAGATCAGTTGGATGTGGGCTTTCTTGCACAGGATGTGAGTTCGTTAGAGGAGCAGCTAGGCTTTGGCAAATCAGACAAGAAAAATATAATCTCCAGTCTTAGTGAAGACGGGCAGATGTACGGACTTAAATACAGTAAGTTTGTGCCGATGCTGGTAAATGCTGTTCAAGAACTATCGGCTGAAGTAGAGGAACTAAAATCGAAATTAGGAGAATAAAATGGCCGTAACGAAAACACTCACAACCGCCGTGCCGCACGTTAAGTCGAGCAAGGTGGAAAAGTGGGACTTGAAAATGACGTATGAGAACGACAGTGAAGGCGATTCGACGTACTACACCAGCACGTTTTCTACAGACGTTAATAATGTAGATGATGATGGCGTTACGGTTTTTGCTAAAAAGGCGAAAGGCAGCTGGTCTAAATCCGAGCTAGAGGCGCTTTGCCCGACGAGCCATTGGGACGCGGTGTTTGCGAGTCAGGTGGACAGCGTAATTACCAGCCCACCGTCGAATCCTGTGCCAGATACAAGCTACACGATTCCGAGCTAATGCCAGAAATTCAATTTCAGAACTGGACCCTGCCTGCGGCATTTATGCTGGAAACCGATTTGCCTTCAGAAATGGTTGATGGTCTCAATGGTTATCTGGATGAACTTCTTGAAAGTGAGGATCGTCGCTCTCATGCGGGGACTCTGGTAGGCCAGATTCAGCATGGGCAGCAACTGACGATGAATCACGAAGCTCCTGAGTTAAAGGAGTTTTCTGATTTAATCTGTGGTCTTGGAATTGAGTATATCAAGAACTTCAGCCAGCAGACGGCAAACATCCTGACAGGAACACGCAAGGTCGAGGTTGACGAGTTGTGGTCAGTCCACAGCTTTGAGGGTGACTACAATCCTATCCATGACCACGGCACTAAAACGATCATGGGGATTTCAGTAACCTGCTGGACGAAAGTGCCGCAGCAGATACTGGATCAGCCAACGGCAGGAACGCCGAATTATAATCTTTACAACTCCAGTGGAGCTTGTGACGGCTATCTGGCATTTCAGTACGGCAGAAACTCGCTTATGGATGTTGAGCGGTTACGGCCACCGCAGTCCACATCGTTGCAGCCCCAGGTAGGAAAACTTTATATGTTCCCGTCATGGCTACAGCATATGGTGTATCCGTTCAAGGGTGAGGGCGAGCGCAGGACAATCGCGTCGAACCTGAACGTATGGGACATCACCGATCAGATTGCAAAACAAACCGAAGAAGTCAATTAGGGGGTATATATGGGTACGATAATGACAACAATCAGCGTATTGACGATGATTGTTACTGTTGCGAGCCTTGTTGCGGCATCGACGCCGACACCGAAGGATGATGTGTGGATCGGTAAACTCTACAAGCTGGTTGATTTGCTGGCTTTGAATATAGGAAAGGCGAAGCAGAAATGAATTTTTTCAGTCGATTATTAGGCTTTTTTTCCAAAGATACAGAGCCTGTCAGTGAGTCGGTTCCTATTGGTGTGGGAGCCACTTCTGAGGTTCCTGACGAGATGGTCAGGGCAAGGGACGGGAAAGGCCGGTATATCGCTGATGATCCCGAAACAGAACAGGACGAGGCTTGGGTTTCAAGAGGAAAGAATGCGAGAAAAACTGGTTGAAATGCTGAAGGTGCATGAGGGCGTGGAAACACACGCTTATAAATGCAGTGCATCAAAGATTACGGTCGGGGTTGGCAGGAATATAGACCCTGAAGGCGGGATAGGCTTGTCAGATGATGAAGTGGACTACCTTCTTCAGAATGATATTGACCGTGTTGTTTCAGAGCTTGATTCTGAATATGGCTGGTTTGCGGGTCTTGATGATGTTCGTCAGGATGCAATGATCGACATCAGCTTTAATCTTGGTCAGACACGCCTGAGAGCGTTCAAGAAGGCGCTTGCAGGAATGGCTTCCGGGGACTGGAATGAAGCAGCCGATCAGTTCATGGATTCCAGTTGGTCTGGTCAGGTGGGTAACAGGGCGAAAGAACTGACCCAAATGATCCGTACCGGGTCGTACTAGGGATATTTTTATGGGCATGGGCGGAAGAATTGGCGGACAGGGGGGCTATGAGCAGCCTCAGTTCGGTGGAGGATTTGGTGGGTACCAGCAGCCTCAGTTCGGTGGAGGATACCCAAGCGGCCCTGGCAAGGGCAGAGCGCCGATGGCCCAGCCTCTTGCTCCGCCAGGGCAGTATCCGGGGGGGACGGAGTTAGAGGCGGTGCAGCGGGAACAGCCATCTCCTTCGCCTCTTCGTCCGGTTGCTCCTCCTCCGACTCTTCGTCCGCCTGTTGCTCCCCCCCCGATAGACCAGACTCCGGTTGCTCCTCCTCAGATAATGCAACCGATGCCGTTTTCTTCTTATGGCAGTCCGGGCAAAGGGATGAGACCGCAGCCGTATGGCAGAGGATTTGGCAGAGGATTCGGTGGAGGATTCGGTGGAGGATTCGGTGGAGGATTCGGTGGAGGATTCGGTGGAGGATTCGGTGGATATCAACCTTCTCCGTATATGCCTCCTTCTCCCTATATGCCTCCTTCTCCGTATGGCGGTTCATTTGGCGGAGTTTTTAATCAGGGTTATGGAGTGCCGAGAGGAATAGGTTCTTTGCTTTCAAGCTACCCGTCTTATATGCCTCCAAGAATGCCTTTTAATCCCTATGTGAGATAACTATGCCGTTAACCAAACTACAGTTTCAGCCAGGAATAAACAGAGAAGGTACTGAGTACAGTGCTGACGCTGGCTGGTATGACGCTGATAAGGTTCGGTTCAGGAAGGGCAGGCCAGAAAAGATAGGCGGCTGGGAAAAATATAGTTCTAATTCGTTTCTTGGCGTATGCCGGTCTCTGGAGGACTGGGTAGTCATTGATGGAATTGCTTACATTGGCCTTGGAACCCACCTCAAGTTTTACGTTAACGAGGGGTCATCTTTTTACGATGTAACACCTATAAGAGCGACCACCAGTGCCGGTGATGTCACCTTTGCCAAAGTTGCCAATGATGACGCTACGATAACCGTCACCGATACAAGTCATGGAGCGGAAAAAAACGATTTTGTCACGTTCTCAGGGTCGGATAGTCTTGGTGGGAATATCACCGCAACGGTGCTCGATCAGGAATACCAGATTGCCAGCGTTACTAGCGCCAATGTTTATACCATAGAGGCCAAAGATACTGATGGTGATGAGGTTCTTGCCAATAGCAGTGATTCAGGGGATGGCGGTTCTTCTGTCGTAGGGGCATACCAGATCAATACCGGGCTGACTAACTACGTTCAGGGTGTCGGGTGGGGTTCTGATAAATGGGGCGCAAGTACCTTTGGTAGTGCGAGCAGTCTTTCTGCTGCTGGTCAGTTGCGTTTGTATAGTCAGGATGTCTTTGGCGATGACCTGGTTTTTAATGTACGCGCTGGTGGCGTGTACTACTGGGATGAGAGTGCCGGAACATCAACCAGGGCCACTGCGTTATCTGCCGTTTCAGGAGCCTCTGACGCGCCAACAATAGCATTACAGGTAATGATGTCGGATGTAGACAAGCACGTTATCTGTTTTGGAGTAAACCCGATTGGTTCATCAACCATTGATCCGCTTCATGTCAGGTGGAGCGACAGCGAGTCTGCCGCAGACTGGACTCCAACAGCGATTAACAGTGCTGGTGGCGTAATTCTCAGCACAGGCTCTACGATTATCGGGGCGTTAAAAACAAGACAGGAAATACTTATCTGGACTGATGCCGGTATTCATTCCATGAGATTTATTGGTTCTCCCTTCATTTTCCAGTTTAGTGTCGTTAACGAAGGCATTTCCATGATTTCGCCTAAAGCTGCGATAAACGCAGGCGGGGCCGTTTACTTCATGGATCGTGGTGGTTTTTATGTTTATAACGGTTCTGTACAGAGAATCCCGTGTTCTGTGCTTGACCATGTATTCAGCAATATCAATATCGACCAGTCTTTTAAGGTTTTTTCCTCTACCAATGCAGATCATAACGAGGTGACTTGGTTTTATCCAATAGGCTCTAATGAAACAGACAACACGAATTATGTAACTTATAACTACATGGAACAGCTTTGGACGATTGGCACGATGGTAAGAGGTGCCTGGATTGAGGCTAACAGCAAGAACTACCCGATTGCGTCCTCGGTAATTACCAGTTCTGACAATAACTACATCTATATTCAAGAGCGGGGGCATGATGCTGATGGTTCAGCGATGACCGCTTACATTGAATCAGGGGATGTAGAGATGGGCGATGGGGAGCGGTATATGCTGTTAAGCAAGCTGATTCCTGATTTTACCTTTAAGGGAAATACAGACGATGCCTCGATGGATGTAATCATCAAAGGAAAGGATTTTCCTTTAGAGGACACGACAACCTTATCGACCTCTACAGTTACCTCAACGACAAAACAGGCATTTTTAAGGGCCAGAACCCGTTCCTCTGCTTTCCGCATTGAAAGCAGTGAAAGCGGCTATGGCTGGCGTTTAGGCGACTTACGCTTCGATATGAGGCCGGACGGGAGAAGATAATGGCGCAGAGCAGAGTCATTCCGTTGCCGGTAGCACCCGAGGAGTATGAGTCACATAATGAGGCAACAACACGCCTGACGATTGAGCAGTCATTTCAGGACGTCAAGAACGATGTGGTTCTGGCAAAGACTCAGGGTGACAAGGACGGTAGCCTGGCAATGCGCAGATTCCAGTTCTTGCTGATGGGCGCGGGGGGATCGTGAGTGACATCATTAAAGTCCTCGGTCAGTTGGATTGTGCGGCTACAACGCAGGAGACTCTGTACACGGTTCCAGACCTTACCCAGACTACGGTTAGTTCGTTTCTGGCCTGTAACAGGACAGGAAGCGCGATTACATTCAGACTTCGGGTTAATGTTGCCGGGGCTGCGGACAATGACAAACAGTTTCTTTATTATGACAAGTCTGTTGCAGCAAATACGACATTTACAGCAGTTATTGGCATTTGTCTGGGGCAGAAAGATGTTGTCAAGACTTATGCGAGCGCAGTGGACATGACATTTACTTTATTTGGTGTTGAGACCAAGTAGGATTTTATTATGAATAGTTACGCACCTCCTTTGCAGGGAACTGCTGACAACTTGGCTCAGTATGGACGCTACGGCGATTCCATGCTGGTACACATGAACCCGATAGAGGTTCAGGGTATTGCTGCGCTCTCTCCGACCGGAAGGCTAACCACCAATCCAGTGACAGGTCAGCAGGAGGCGTTTCTGCCTTTCCTTGCGCCGTTATTGGGCAGTTGGTTAGGGTTGGGGGCAGGAGGCAGTGCTTTATTAAGCGGTGCTCTTACTTGGGCGAAAACAGGAGACCTGGGGAAGGGGATTCTCGGAGGGCTAACTAGCTTCGGTATGGGCAAGATTCTTGATGCCATTCCGTCTTCCGTTGATGTTGATGTACCTGATGTTCTGCCTGATGCGACTGGTGTGACTGATGTTGTGACCGATGCTGCTACTACTGGTCTGACTGATGTTGCTACTGAAATGCCTGTACTGGACGAAATGTTACCACCATTAAGCGGTGATTTACCTACGGCGGATTTTGTTGGTGATTCTGGTGTTGCTGGCAGTCTGGCTGATGCTGCTACTTCTGCCATTACTCCTGGGGCTGAAACCCAGGGGCTTCTTGGTCGGGGTTTTACAAGAGATGGTCGCATTGATTGGAGCAGAGCCGGAGAACTTGATTTTAGTAAAGATGTAGCTGGTAATCTTATTCTTTCTAGTGCTGCTGGCGCTGAATTAGGCAGATTGGATGCGCTGGAAGATCTGGAAAAAACACAAGCAGGTCTTGATGCAGACAGGGAGGCTTCTTTGGCTGAAGCTGAAGAAGGCCATGAAAGAGCGGTACGCCAGAGAATCTACGACTATGGATGGCCCGAGGAGGGCATCAAGCCGCGCGACCCAAGATATGCGCCTACAGGATATGGGGCTACACCAATGTTTGCTGCCGGTGGCGGGTTAATTTCTCTGAACCCATCTGATTACAGCAACAAGCGAGAAGGTCTTGCCAGGTTGATGGGAGAGCCTGTACGGATGAATGGAGGGGGAATGATTAACGACGGAGATTTTTATAGTAACCCCCACCCTTATTATGGAAATCCGAGCTTTCCTGATCGATTGAATCCTAATGCAGGAAGTATGTCTGCTAATACACCAAGTATGTCTGCCGCGCAGATTCAGGGTGCTCTGCGCGGACCACAGGTGATATCAGCAGACCAGATGCGACAGTTAGCAGCCGCCGGGCATCGTCCGGGGATTGATCCTGAAATTCAGTTTTTCAGGCAACCAGAAGAATATCCGAGTTTTCTTGACCCATTGAATCCTAATTCACCGACTCCGCCGGATATTATTCTTGATCCCGTAACGACTGATCCTGCTATAACACCTCCTCCTGATGATTTTAGGATACCGGGGACAGGTAACAGCCGTGGGCTATTTGGCGGGTTAGGCGATATTGTCAGGGGATTTGATTTTGACAACATTGATTATCCTGATGATGAGGGTGACAGGAATTGGTGGGAAAACCTTGATGATAGAAATGTTGTTGAGGGAGAGGTTTCTCCTCCTATTGAGTCACGACCCAAGCGAAGAGATTACGGTGATGAAGAAGGTGCAGATTTCAGGAGTGATTTAAGGGAGTGGCAGGCTTCTCAAAATCAGCCGCCTCCGCAAATAGCAGTTCCCCCTGTCCCAGCACCGACTGTAGCGCCTCCCGTGGTTCCGCCAATGCCAGGAAGAGCAAGAAGATACGCGGACTTGATAAAGAGGAACGCGCCTCCAGCGCCCCAGCCTCCACCCATGCCTCCTGCGGCAGTAGCGCCACCAGCAGTAATTCCACCATTTACGCTTCCAGATGACGCCATAGATACAGGAATAGGCGGTGGATTAGGAATGGGTGGACCGGGAATGGGGAAGAAGCCCGGAATGCGGCCACCGATCATGCCTCCTCCGCCAGTAGCGCCACCAGCAGTAGTTCCGCCACCTCCTGTGATGGGTCCGCCGCCGTCTATGGTCACTCCTTTTACCCCGGATAAACCCGCCCCAATCTTTGTGCCGCCCAACAAGCAAATTGGTGCGCCCACTCCTCCGGTAATGCAACCTCAGGCAATGCCATTTATGCCTCCTCCGGTAATGCCACCTATGCCTCCACCGCAGGTCGCGCCACCGATGGCTGCTCGTCCACCGATGGCTGCTCGCCCTCCGGGCGTTCCACGAACTCCTTCGCCTTCCCCGGTAGTAGCGCCTGCCAGAGTTCCGGCAAGAACCCGGGCCCCTAAAAAGCCTGCTATGACAATTAAGGAGCTTAATGATTTGAAGCCAAGTCGTCGTGATTATGGCGATGATGACAGGGCAGAGTACCGGAGCGATTTAAGGGAGTGGAGTGAGCTTAGAAAAGAAATTCGGGGGTACCAAGAAGGCGGTATAACTGAACTGGTCGGTCAAGCTCCTGAAGCCGCAATGGCAATGGACCCGGCAATGGCCGGTCCAACAGCGGGTATGGATGCTGAAACAACACAGTTAGTGGAGTTAACGGCTATGGCTGTGTTAGGTCAGATTCCTCAAGAACAGGTCGATGCAATCATTCAGGCATTTATCCAGCAGTTTGGCCCGGAAGCGTTCCAAATGTTCCGGCAGCAGGTGTTGGCCTCCGTAGAGCCTGGTGCTCAGAACGAAGGGATGATCCAAGGTCAGGGCGATGGAATGTCTGATGAAATTATGGGATCTATCGGAGATCAGCAGAGAGTGGCCGTTTCTCCCGGTGAGTACATTGTCCCGGCAGACGTAGTTTCCGGTATTGGTAATGGCAGTAGTGATGCCGGGGCCGGTGAACTCGACAGGATGATGTCCGATATTCGTCAGGCCAGAACAGGAATGACGCAACAACCTCCCGAGATTGACCCCAGAACGGCAATGCCGGCATGACCCAATTAGCATTAAAACAGGATGTTGAGATTAAGGACATTTCTCGTGAGCCGAGAGTTCATGCCAAAAATGCACCAAGAGTTGTTACACATACGGTTGCGCTGATTCCTCCAAATTATGTGCAGACGCTGTGGGATGATGTCGAGGAGCACCTTGCTCCTGCGATTGCAAGATCGCGTGGCAGATGGGATATGCAATCACTGTATGAGTCTGTCCGTAAAATGGAACAGCATTTGTGGGTGGCCTTTAACGAGGATAATGTGATTGAGGGGGTAGGCACGACTGAATTTGTTTTCTACCCGAAAAAGAAAATGCTGGCTATGCAGTATATTGGCGGAAAAAACTTCAATGGCTGGGTATGGGAGATGCTTGAAAAGTTCAATAGCTGGGCTAAAGACAATGAATGCGATGGTATTGAAGGCACCGCAAGGCATGGATTCTGGAAATGGCTTGAGCAGGATGGCTTCAAGCGTTCCTATACGGTATATGAGAAAGAGGTGTCAAAATGAGTAAAGGCGGCAGCAGCAGACCTTCTGGCCCACAAGAAGTTACCCAGATCAGCAGCAATCTTCCCGAATATGCCGAGCCATATTTCAGGAAGGCGCTGGAAAGAACAGTTTACGAGTCTGCCCGTCCATACCAGACCTACACAGGTTCTCGGATGGCTGATTTTACGCCGGAAGAGCGTATGTCGATGCAGGGTATGACGGAGATGGCTGCTGCCGGAACGCCTTGGCAGATGCGGCAAGCCTCTGACATTGCCTCAAGAACAGGTTATCAGCCTGTAGGTCAGGGGCTGTCTATGGCGAGGGAGTTTCAGCCACAACCTATTACTTCTCAATATGCCGGTCCTCAGATAGACCCCGGTTATCAGGCTGGAGATATATCGCAAGACTATCAGGCTGGCGCGAGACAGGTTGGCTACACTGGCAGACCGGGTGATGTCTGGGCGCTTGGTGCGCCCGATGGCGGTCCCGGCATTGGTCCCCCAGGGGGGCAGTTCGGCCCCGGATTCTCCCCGGGTACGGTTGCCGATCCCCAGACGCTTGAAAGCTACATGAGTCCGTACCAACAGATGGTGACGGACGTTGAGAAGCGTGAAGCTAGACGAGAATCAGACATAGCAGGAAGCCAGATAGGGCAACAGGCAGCGCAGGCTGGTGGTATGGGTGGTTATCGAGAGGCCATTATGCAGGCCGAGCGTGAGCGCAATCTTGGTCAGCAGTTAGGTGACATTCAGACCAGAGGTAGTCAGGCAGCGTTTCAGCAGGCACAGCAGGCATTTGAAGCTGATCGTGCTGCAAGGTTGCAGGCAGGACAGCTTGGATTACAGACAGGGCAAGCCAGAGAGCAGGCTTTGCAGGAAGGTGAGCGTTTCGGTCAGCAGCAATTTATGACTAATGAGCAGTTGCGCCAGCAACAGCAGCAGGCACAGCTTGGTGTTTATCAGGCCGGAGAAGCTGCGAGACAACAGGCTGGCGCGATGGGTATGACCGCACAGGAGATTGAAGACAGGGGTCGCCAGGCTGAGAACCAAGCCAGAATGAGCGCACAACAGTTTAATGTTGAGCAGCAAAGAGCAGCAGCAGAACTGGGTCTCAGAGGTCTTGGGTTCGATCAGGCAACAAGGGATCAACAGCTTCGTGCAGCACAGCAACTAGGTGGCCTGGGTTCCCAGGAACAGCAGATGGCTTACGAGCGGTTGAAGAGTATGCAGGCAGCAGGGGAGATGCAGAGGCAGCTACAGCAGCAGGGATTAACGATGCAGTACCAGGACTTCCTGCGACAGCAGGCATTTCCGAGAGAGCAGCTTGGTATGTTCAACCAGATGCTCAGAGGTTTGCCGATCACACCGGGAACAACTCAGGCAACTTACGGAGGCCCGAGCAGCATGGAACGATTGCTGGGTAGCGGTATTGCTGGCGTTGGTCTCTATCGTGGGTTGAGGTAAGAACTATGCCAAATATTATCGAACAGCAGGATCAGGTCATGGGGCTTTCCAAGGAAGCTCTTATTAATTATGCACAGAATCCATCTGGCGCTCTGCCGATGTTCCTTGTTGTGGAACGAATTAAGGACTTGGGAGATCAGGAAAAGAGGTTTCTTGCCCAACAGGAACAACCTCAGGGAACGGTAAGTGAGCAAATTGTTGCTGAAGCGACCGCACCACAAGGAATTGGAGCATTGCAGCCACAGATGCCACCAGGGGCTTCTGGAAGGGCTATGCCGCCTTCTAATGCCATGCAGCAACCACCAATGCCCCCTGAGATGATCTCAGCGCAGATGAACGCTCAGCCCCAAATGCTGGCAGCAAGGGGTGGCAGGATGCCTTATCCGGCAATGGCCGGTGGCGGCATGGTTCCGCCTAATTCTCTGGTAGAGGATGCTTCCAAGTTTAATCCTCAGAGTATGTATGACATGGACCCCTCTCAAATGGCAATGGCAAATCCCACTAATATGGGTATTGCTTCTGTCTTGCCGATGTCCGGTGGTGGTGTTGTGAGGATGAAGGAAGGTGGATATCAAGAATTTAGGGATTCAGTAGCAGGTGGGGCAAGGGAAGCATTAGGCGTGGGAGGAGATGTATTAGATTGGATTATTGACCAATATACGGATGAAGATGGCACTGTTGACTGGTCGGATGTAGCACTGACAGCGGCTACGTTTACTCCCCTTGGTTGGGCCGCAAGGGGTACTCAATTAGCGACAAAATTGCCAGCAATAGGAAGAGGTATTAAGAGCTTATATCAAAGTAGAAATGTTTTGCCTCCCTCAGTTCGGTCCAACCTGGGCCAAAGAATTGCCGCTCAGTTGGGACAAAAAGGCCCGGGCAGGGGGCGAAAAGGAGGGCAGGAATGGTATGACCGCCTAATAAAAGAACATCCTTGGCGAGCCGGGGGATTAGCGGCTAAATCTGTTGGCAGTGGGACTGGCCGGGCTTTTTCATATCCGTTTAGAAGGTATGAAAAAACAACCAGAGGGGCCTTAGGACTGGCGCTTATCGATAGTATGCTTGATGCAGGGACAAATGAAGGTGCTCCAGCGAGTGTAACATCGGAACCCTCGGTATTTAATGGAGGGGCTTCAGAGCCTCCAGGGAGCAGGGCTGATGCAATAGCCTTCATTCTTGAGAATCAAAATAATCAAACCAATGAACTGTCCGGCGGCGGTGTAATCAGGATGAGAGAAGGGTCGCTCACAGCCATAGACGATACTCAGCAGCCTGTTCCCACTAATATGACTGATGCGGAAATAGCACTCCATTTGCAAGAATTGAAAAGACAAGGACATCCTATTCCACCGAATTTGGAACATTTTCTTGCCCCAACCGGACCGAAAACAGATACAAGCAACGGCTCAGTAACCAATTATGAGAATATGATTAGAGCTTCTGAAGCCGACATTGGCAAAGATACAGATGGTCTAACTGATGCTCAAACATCTGGATTATTTAGCGGTGCTTTAACCCCAGGAGAGACATTATTAGACGGTGATTCAACTTTGGGATCTAATGTTTTTCAGAAACATGGGGCTGATGCCCTGAATTTAATACAACCTGGTGGTGTGATTGAGGTGTCTTCCACGGACGGTAAAGAGGTTGCTCCTGTAAACGGTAAAGTTGAGGATGGGGATGCCCGCCCGAGATCACCTTTATCGGTTAATGATCGGTTGCTTAGTATGTTGAGTGAAAGGATGGGAACTATTGAGAATTTACTGAAAACAGAAACAAGCCTTCCTGATTATGAGGCTTTAAGAGCAAACATTACGGAGGGTGTAGACGATGATGTGGTGGCTTCTATTCTTACATCAATAGGAAAATCTATTTATGAAGGTAAGGGTCTTGCCGGAGCAGACGTATCCGAGGCGCAAGCTATAAAACAGAAAATGAGGGATTCTCTTTCTGCGCTTGAACTTGCCAAAGCGAAAGGACTTTCTGATAAAGAAATTGCTGATTTGGACAGACAGCTTACAGCCCAAACTTCCATGCTTGCTGCTATTCCTGCTCCGCAAAGGAGTATTAATCCGCTGACGGGGATGACTCAATTACAGAAATTGCACTACTACAGAGACACTTTGCCCGAGGGCCACCCAGACAGGGAAGCAGTGGAAAGCCTAATAACAACAATGTCACAGCCAGGCATAAGGGATCGGATGGACGGTTTGTTTAGAACGATGGACGAAGGTGTATCGATGTATGATCCCGCTTCTGGCACTACCAAGTTGGTAAAAGGTCTGGAAGCTCTTGACGAGAATCAACGAAAACTATGGGATTTAGGAATGGAGATATCAAGGATTGATCGATTAGTAGAGGATGCTTTTGGTTCTTCTCTGAATCTTTCTGATGTAGTCGAATAAATAGTTATGGGAACTATTCGGGTACAGGGTTTGGGAGATTATGAAATAGCGGGTGACGTTCCGACTGAAGCAGAGAGGCAGGCTATTATTGATGCTGTTGCTGCAAAAGAAGCTATTCAAACAGAAACTGATTCAACTCCTTTGTCTTTTTCTGAAATCAGCACTGAAGATGATGATTCCTTCAAAGATAGCATCCCTGCCCAAATTTGGGGGGGAGTTATGGATGCAGCACAAAACACTCTTGATCTTGTGGTTAACAGGCCCGCCAAATGGGCAGGGGTTTCCTTTTTCGATGAAAAGGGCAATTACGATCTTGATTACACCCCTGAAAATGCAACGAGACCGTTTCAGCCGATAAAACTTCCCGAGTCTTGGCAGGTAGCTCCGGCAGAAACAACGGGAGGGAACGTGGTAAGAACAATGTCTCAGTTTTTTATCCCTTATCTCGGAGCATTGAAAATGATCGGTCTGGGCAAGGGAGCCTTGAGCACCCTGGCAAGGGCGGAAGGTGCTGCAATCCTTACAGAGCAAGCAGTTTTTAATCCATTTGATGAAAAATTGTCTGATCTGGTTCAGGAGTTCCCCGTATTGCGTAATCCTATCACCGAGTATTTACAGGCTGATGAGGATGATACTGAGGCAGAAGCGAGATTCAAACTTGCGATAGAAAGCGCGGGTCTGGGCGCTATGTTTGCAACGATAAGTCATAGCATAAGAGGGCTGACTAAACTTAAACAGGGAAAAACAAATGAAGCCTTAGAGGAAATTGATAAAGCTGATAAGGCGAATCCCAGCGATGTTGGAGGGGAGCGTTCTATTGCCCAGATTAACGCGGATCGTCTGGGGGTTTCTGTTGACGAGGTTCTTGAATCCTCTTCAGTTGTTTCAGACAGCATTGCTACGGCAAGGGGTACTCCGCTTCCGCTAGAAAAATATGTTGGTACTACCATAGAAAACACAGACGATTTGCAGAGAGTTTTGCGTAATGTTGAAGCTACCAAAGCTGATGAACTGGCGCATTACATGGACGAGGTGCATACAGAGGAACGTGTTATTGCCTTGGCAAGAGAATCCGGTCTGACTCCCGATGAGATAAGGTCTAAGGACTTTACAGATATGTGGAATGACGGAGAACAGTACAGGATGAGGGAGTTAATGGCTGAAAGCGCACTGGGGCTTCATAATTTAGCGGTGATTGCCAGAAACTCTGGTTCAGAGGCAGACCTTTTGAGGCTGAAGGATGCGCTTGAAATGCACGTTGCTTTGCAGGGTCAGGTTAGAGCTATGAGGGCCGAAACAGGCAGGGCATTAAGGCAGTGGAGATATGTTGTTGGGGCAGATATAGATGAAATGATAAATGCTGCTGGCGGAAAGGGTAATATGCGAGACATAGCTAAAATGCTTTCCTCCTCTGACCCTAAAGATGTGGCTAATATGAATCAATTAGCTAACAAACTGAATGACCCTACATTAAGCGACAAATGGCTTGAAGCGTGGATCAACGGTCTTTTGTCAGGGCCACAGACTCATGTGGTCAATATCTTATCAAATATTTTGACCGGGCTTTGGTCTATACCTGAACAGTATTTAGCCGCTGGAATTGGCGCTTTGAAGAGAACGCCTGACCGGGTGACTTTTGGCGAAGTTAATGCGAGGGCTTGGGGTTATTTGCAGGGAGCCAGGGAGGGTCTTTCTTTAGCAAAGAAAACATTTCTTACGGAAACACCTTCGGACGTTTTCTCAAAACTGGAGGCCAGAAGGGAAAAAGCAATAAAAGGGAGATTGGGTCAATTTGTCCGTCTTCCGGGCAGGGCGCTCATGTCCTCTGATGAGTTTTTTAAGTCCATTGGTTACAGAATGGAGCTTAATGCTCAAGCCTACCGGAGCGCGACAAAAGCCGGATTGAAGCCAAACACCAGAGAATTTGCACAACACATGAAGGGGGTCATTGATGATCTGCCTACCGGCAAGAATAAGGCGGAAACAACAAAACTGGTAAAAGCAAGAGCAGACGAATTGGGCATGACCGTTAAAGAGTTGAAAAAACTAAAAGAGGAAGTCAACCTTAAAGGCACAGACAACGCCAGATACCTTACCTTTACCAAGCCCCTTGAGGGAATAAGTCAGTATTTGACAAAAGCCCAGGCAAAAGTGCCTGCGATGAGATTGGTTGCTCCTTTTGTAAGGACTCCGGTTAACATTGTACGTTTTGCTGCTGAAAGAACTCCTATGGGCGCTTTTATGAGGGAGTACAAGGGGATGAAAGGAGCAGCAAAAGATGCACAGCAGGCAAAGATGGCGCTGGCTTCGATGGCTGGAGCAAGTGCTGCTATTGCTGCTGCCGATGGAAAGATAACGGGTTCCGGTCCAACTGATTCCAAGGCGAGACAAAGGACGAGAGAAACGGGCTGGCAACCTTATTCATTTGTCATAGAGCAGGAAGACGGAAGGAAGCGATATTTAGCTTTCAACCGCGTTGAACCTCTGGGAATTATATTGGGTCTGTCTGCTGATTTCTCTGATATAGCTGGCTCTATGAACGAAGAAGACAGGGATGGTTTGGCAGCAATGATTTCTGCGGCTATCACGCAAAATCTAACAGATAAAACTTTTTTCAAGGGAATTACTGATGTGATTGAAGCGGTCAATGATCCTGATCGTTTTATGGCAGCTTATTACAGGAACATGGTCGGAACAGTTGTTCCTACAGCATTAGCACAGGTAGCAAGAACTGTTGATCCGGTTCTTAGGGATACCCAGACTGCGATGGAGCGTGTTAAGTCAAGAATCCCGGGCTGGTCACAAACCCTTTCCGCAAGAAAAAACTTTTGGGGTCAGCCTATTACCCTTTCAGGCGGGCTGGGACCGGATATTATTTCCCCTATTTACTCTTCATATTCTAAGGATGACCCGGTAGCAAATGAGTTAATAAGGCTTGAGTATTATCCGGCAATGCCGCAAAGGTCTATTCAGGGTAAAGATATCCCAGATGATTTGTACTGGAACTATGTGGAGATGGCTGGCAAGCCCGCACATACTGCGCTTCAACGGCTGGTAACTTCTCCTGGTTACAGAAAGTTAGATAAATACCCTTCTGTGCAAATAGATGAAATCAACAAAATCATTCAGGAATTTAGAAGCAATGCAGCAACACTTGTTAAGGCGCAGATGGGTTTGCCGTTTAACAGATCAGACAGGGGAATTTTGCGGGACTTAAAAAAGTCAAACCCTGACTTTTTTGAAAGGTTGTCTATACCAGAAAGGATCAAAAAAAATATTTGAGGAAGTAACATGATCGCAGGACAAAAGGTTGTTGGCTGGTTGAGGTAACTATGAATCTTGGTATTGTGCTTGGTTTTTTACTGGTTGCCACCGCCGGAGGCTCTTACTTCTACATCAATATGCAGAAGGCCCAGATAGGTCAGCTTCAGGTAGAGCTTCAGACTGCGGTTAATAACCAAGAGGTTCTTGAAAACACAATTGCCAATCAAAATACGCAGTTGCAGGAGCAACTGGAAAACCAGAGGCTGAACCAGGTACGCATTACAGAACTAACTGAAGCTAACGATGAGGCCCGTCAGGAGGTCTCCGAGATGCGTAATACATTCGCCCGACATGACCTCAATAACCTCGCTATCGCCCGTCCGGGGCTGATTGAGGGCGTTGTAAACAGGGGTACTGCACAGGTACACCAACAGTTCATTGATCTAACTAACCCGCGCCAATTCGATGAAGCTCCTGATATTCAGTAGCCTGTTGTGCCTGACGGGATGCTCAACACTGGGAGGATTGTTTGGCAGAACCCCGGCTGTTCCTGAAGTCGCTCCGGTCGAGGTGGTTACAATCACCGAGCCTGCTCCTATGTACCATCCTCCGCTGCCTGAATCGGTAAGTCCTGCCGAGATTGAGTGGACAGTGCTGAACCCCAGCGTGATGCGCGAATACATTGATAATTACGATGAAGGTAATGCACCTGCACTTGCTTACTACGCGCTAACAGCCCAGACCTATGAGAACTTAGCCAATAATCTTGCTGATATCAGGAGATATATCAGGCAAACACTTAACATCATTAAGTATTATCGGGACAATGATCCGACCAGGGACGAGCCAGAAACAACGGAAGAATGATATGGACAATGAAACAATAAAGAGAAAAATCGACCTTGAGGTTGAAGTAACTCCTAACAATATCGGCGTAAACCCTTATCAGAAATGGGTTCATTTAGCTAAAACGATAGACGCATGGCGTATCTTTCCGAGGGTCTTTGTCGGTGTATATATCTATCTTCTCTACGAGGTAGTAATTTGGTTTATGACACTGGAAGAACCTAATCTGGAACAAGCCGGTCTGGTGTCTGTTGTTGTCGGCGCTATGGCGGCGGTGTTTGGTATTTATGCCGGGACATCTCAGACTAAGAATTTCAAGGGTGAGGAGGAATGAACGAAGCCTTCTCGTTAATTGGAGATGTTGGCTTCCCGATTGCCATTGCCCTGATCGCAGGGTTTTTTATTTTCCTGACCATTAAGTACATTTTAGAATCGGTTATCGGTCAGGTGAATGGCATACACGGCATTGTGCAAGCCCTTGATAACAGGGTAAAAACCATGAATCATGATATTGTCAGGCTTGATGCAACGATGTGCAGCGTGTTGGGCATCAGGCCGGACCTGAACAGGATCGCCAGGGCAGACGGGAAAGAAGATGCAAGAAGAGATTAATGGATGTAGCAGCAGCAATCAGCGAGTACGGCTTTCCAATAGTCGCTACGGTGGGTCTGCTATACATGATCCATTATATTTGGTCGTTCATCACCAACAATATCAAGGCAAAACTGGCAGATGCTAATGTTACCTTGATTGCATTGATTGACCGCATCCGTATGTTAGATAACGATATCATACGCTTACAGCAGAAACTGGATACGGTCATTGAGCTTCGGGAGCAGAAAAATGAGAATATTGTTAATGATGATTAGTTTGCTCGCATTCCCTGCGGCAGCAACTGATTTGGTTTACCAGTTCAAGAGTCCTTCGTTTAACGGTATGGGGCAGTCCGCTCATTACCTGACGATTGACGAGCAGGAACGCACCCGGAGGCAGGCTATCCTTGAAAAAGCTGAGTCAAGGGCAGAGGAGCTTCTGAGAGAGCAGGAAAATACCACGCTCGCCAAGTTCATAAGAAATCTTGAGAGCCGTATCTTTTCCCAGCTTTCCAGGGATCTGGCTGAATCGTTATTCAATTCCGAGGAAGGTGGGTCAGGCGGTGTATTTGATCTGGAGGGCAACAGCATTGCTTTCGTGAATACCGGCACTGAGATTATCCTCACAGTCACAGATGTGGACGGAGCAATTACGGAAATCAGAATCCCAATCGGTTCTTTCGGTATTTGCAGTACGGACGAGTGCGGTATCTGATCCTATGCCTGGCAGGATTGACGCTTGTCGGCTGCGTGAGTGTTGATCCGTACCGATGCGGGACGCTAAGTAACTATTGCTCGCCGGAACCACGGGTAGAACGTCCGACACTGAATGAACTGGTTAATCTGCCTATGCCCCGCCAGAAAGCGGTGGTCAGTGTCTATAACTTTTCAGACCTGACAGGGCAAAGGGCCACAGCGGACAACATGGCGTTATTTTCTACCGCTGTGACGCAGGGCGCAGACAGCTTCCTGATTGACGCACTGATGGCTGCGGGAAATGGAAAGTGGTTTTTGGTGGCGGAACGTGGCGATCTGGATGCCCTGACGCGAGAACGACAACTGATTATTTCAACCCGAAATAGCTACGATGGAGAGGGATCTAATCGGTTGGAGCCGTTATTGTTTAGCGGTCTTATCATGTCAGGCGGTATCATAGGTTATGACACAAACCTCATAAGCGGCGGTATAGGGGCGAGATACCTTGGCATAGGGGTTAGTAATCAGTATCGCGTAGACGAGGTTACAGTGGCGCTCAGGGCCGTTCTGGTGCAGACCGGACAGGTGTTGCTGAATGTGATTACCAGTAAGCAGGTATATTCAACATCAACGGGATTTGATACTTTCAGGTTTACAGAAAATGGTACTGAATTGATAGAGGTGGAAGCCGGAGCAGCCAGGAATGAAACAGCGACATACGCTGTAAGAAGCGCAATTGAGCAGGCGGTTCTGGAGATAATACACCAGGGTATTGAACAGGATTTGTGGGATTACTCCACGGGAGGTTAAAGATGAGCAGGAACATCATTAAAACCTGTACAGCATATCTGCTGTTTTTGTATTCATTTGCTTATGCGGTATCTGCGTATAGCGCCAACAACTCGATATATATCACGCAATCGGGAGGATCGTCGGCCCTGACGATGAATATAGACCAGATCGGAAACTCTAACGTGGTCGGAACATCTCAGACAAGAGTCTCATTGTCAGGAACGAGCATGGTTGTAGACGTAGATCAAATCGGTGACTCAAATGTCATTGCCGCGTCAATCGCTCAAGGGAACAGCAGTTCGTTTACTCTGACAAGCACAGGTGACTCAAATACCCAGACTCTTGCAGTTGGAGGGACGGGGGATACGGCTGGCAGTGATTTCGATTTCGCCGCGACGGGGGACTCCAACGTCCTTACATTCACCCAGGGAGCGGCTGCAACAGCAACGTCTGGAAATACCGACATCGTAATTGCCGGAACGTCTAACAATCTGAATCTGGTCAGTGAGGTGGTTGGTGGAACAAACAACTGGGATGTGGACGGCGACTCAAACGACATCGACACAACCCAAACCGGAAATGCAAATCACTCCATCACCGCAGACATCACTGGTAATACCAACAATATCGACATTGACCAGACCAATTCAGGCGGCAGCACTTCAGGCATATTGGATATTGTTGCGGTGACTACTGGCGGTGTGATTGACATTGACCAATGCACAAGTGGCTGTTAGTTTTTTTTCCACTGGCAGTTAATGCTCAAGTCGGTGAAATCACTGAGCTTAGAGGCGTTGGTGAGGTTGTTCGTCAGGACACGACGGATTCTCTCATAGCAGAACTGGAACTCGGCATTGCCAGTTACGATGATGTGCGTACTGGTAATGGCAGGATGGCGATATCCTTCCTCGATGATTCTGTTCTGAGGCTTACTGAGCACAGCAAGATTGTCATAGATGATTTTGTTTTTGATCCTGACCCGTCCCGTTCCCGGCTGGCTCTTAACATGGCGAGTGGTACGGCAAGGTTCCTTACAGGTGCGCTGGGGCGTATTAACCGTGAGAACATCAGTATCCGCACCCCTACGGCAACCATTGCGATACGAGGTACTGACTTCACCACGACCGTAGATGAGATAGGCCGAAGCCTGGTTATCCTGCTGCCCAATGAAGACGGCAGTGCCAGCGGCGAGATAACGGTAGAAACCACTGCCAGCGTGGTGGTTCTTAACCAGCCGTTTCAGGCAACGATGACGACCGTTTCAGAGGCGGCTCCGACACGGCCCGTTGTTTTGTCAAATATGACACTGGGGTTCATTGATAACCTGCTCATTGTCAGTCCACCTGATGAGATTGTGGAAGCGGTTGATGAGCAGTCAGGTACGGCCTCTAACATCCTAGATGTGGATCTGCTGGAAGAAACAGAACTTGATGAGAACGAACTGGACGAGGATGAGTTACAGGACGAACTTGGCAGACTTGATATTGACCTGCTGAACGTCGATTTCCTGACTGACTTGCTGAACATTATCGAGGTATCGGCAACCGATAAAAAAGAGGTAGCCGAGATAGGTGGCGTAGAACTGGAGGGTATCCTGCCGGGATTCGATCAGCAGAACCAGACGTACACGTTTGTCGAAGGTGAGGTGCTGACGATTTTCAGAAGCGTTGAGAACACTTTCGACCTTGAGCTTGATAAGGGAAATTCTTATAACATCATGGTGATGACCGCAGGCAAGAAGCTCGATATCACCGTGAACGGAGGGGGCGATAATGCGATTTATATTAATCAGTCTCCTTAGTTTGCCTGTTTTTGCGTCAGATAATTCAATCGAGATAGACACCAAGGGTTCCAATACCAGTATCTACATCGACCAGATCGGGTCAGGCAATACCGCTCGCGTGTGGTGCGGATTGTCGAATGGAACCTATGCTACGCATACCTGCTCCAGTGCCACGATTGACATAGACCAGGACGGGACCGGAAATCTTGCCAAAGCCTATTCTCAGTACACAAACCATACCGGGAATGAATACACGATAAATCAGGATGGCAATGACAATATTGGTTACATAGATGCCGATGAAGACAACAACGAAATGACAATCACGCAAACGGGTGATGACAAGGAAGCTGAAATCTATATGTCAGGCGATGATAATGTCTACACGATCAACCAATCAGGAACGGGAGAACATTACGCGAAGTTCTATGCCTTCGGGGATGATTCAACCTGGACAGCAACTCAGTCAGGCAGCGGCGATCATAATGCGTATATCAAGTCATGCAACAACTGCAACAACAACGATGCGACGATCACGCAGTCAGGCAGCGGTAACAAAGACGGGGATATTGAGTTCAGGAACAACCCGTCTGATAACTCAACGGTCAACCTGACGCAATCAGGTGACGGGGCGCACGTTGGCAATGTTCGCGTGGAGCAAGGGAACTATACCGTTAACGCTACGCAGAGCGGTGTAAGCGCAAAGTCCTATATTGCGGTGTTTGATTGCACGACAAACTGCAACAAGACCATTACCATCAATCAGTACGACTAGGAGGCGCAGATGGCTAAAAAGAAAAAGAAAAGGAATTATCGGAAGGAATACGATAATTACCAGGGCAAGAAAAAGCAGAAGAAGCGTCGTGCTGCCCGTAATTCCAGTCGTGCTGCGATGAAAAAGAGGGGCAGGGTCTCGAAAGGTGACGGAAAGGACGTACATCATAAGGACGGCAACCCCAAAAACAAAAAGGCCAGCAACCTGAAGGTGACTTCCAAGGCTAAGAACAGGTCGTTCAGGAGAACAAAGAGCGCCGGGAAAAAGCGGTAATGTCAGGAAATTTGAACAAAAGACAGATTGTTGAGGTTGTCTGGCAAGATGCCTGGATCAGCCCGGAAAATATGTTGTCTAAAGACCAGGATAATTCTTTGCCGGTTCTGCGATCTGCAATGGGCTATGTGATTTCCAAAGATAATGAGGAATGTCTTATTTTGTCTACTGATCTGTATGAGAAGGCACCGGGAATCGTCAATGCTCCTATGGTCATCCCCTGGGATTCGATTATCGAATGGTATGAGTTTCAGGTGCATTGAAAACTCTGCTAACTTTACTGGCTGCGTTATTGCTTTTTCGGGTCATTGATCCGTGGCCTGTCGAGACCCTGAGACTCAAATACTTCGATGCGCTGCTAACCATTAAAGAGCCGGTCGAAAGCCAGAACATCTCCCTCTACAACATTGACGAAGCCGCATTAGCAGACGGCGGTCAATGGCCGTGGCCCAGGCAGCAGCTTGCACAGCTTAATCAAAATCTTTTCGATGCAGGCGCTGCGGCCGTGGTGTATTCGGTGCTGTTTCCAGAAGAAGACCGCTTTGGTGGCGATTCCGAGTTTGCCGAGAGCATGGCCCGGATGCCGACATTCCTCTCTGCGGTAGCCACAGCCGACACGGATCGGCAGGACGGCTGGCACATCGGCGTAGCCACGCTGGGTCAGGTCAATGAGAATGCCATCAATTATTCGGGCATCCTGCCTAATGTTTCTGTGCTGCAAGAAGCGGCTGTCGGTACGGGAGTAGTGAATACCGCTCCAGAGGTAGATGGGCTGGTCCGCAGAGTGCCGATGGTGGTCAGAGTTGGGGAGAGTCTGTACCCGGCCCTTGGGCTTGATGTCCTGCGTGGACTGGCCGGAGACCCCTCCTACCAGGTCAGAGGATCTGAGACAGGCATAGAGGCGGTCAGGGTGCCTAGCTTCGATACCATCAATACCGATGCAGCAGGCAGGGTATGGATAGACTGGGGAACCACGTTTGCCCAGCAACCTATCAATGGAACTATCATCTTTGTCGGTGTAACT
>Ga0208919_1000425_pt1 | contig 28989 bp, 44 predicted proteins | sample 4_EtaG_FD_184076 | JGI IMG/M metagenome (GOLD analysis project Ga0208919, IMG submission 184076) | Marine viral communities from the Subarctic Pacific Ocean - 4_ETSP_OMZ_AT15127 metaG (SPAdes) (version 3) | ecosystem: Environmental > Aquatic > Marine > Oceanic | place: Pacific Ocean | collected...
CATTCTTAATGGTAACGTCATTCGTGCTACCCTGGCCGGTTAGGATCAGACCTTCAGCAGCCGTATAACCCATTGCCGCTTTGTCGCTTGCGGCGGTATCCCCCAAAGCATTGAACGTACCGCTTGCAGTAACGTCCCCGGATGCGGTTAACGTAGCAATTTGCAAGTCCGATAGCGCATCTATAACCGCAGCACCGGAACCCGCGCCATCCATATACACAACCGCTGACTTTCCGTTGGCTACGGTTATATTTGCACCGGAACCCTGCGTCAGAATTACGGAATAGGGTCCGCTAGATCCAGAATCTGTGGTGGCGTTTATGATTATGAAGAAGGCGGACGTTGTATTTGGAGCCACCGTAACCGTGTTGTTCGCTCCAAGGGCTCCCGTAAACTTTATAACACGGTACATGCCGTCCTGAAGATTCTCGGTGCCTGAACCAGGGGAGGCTTCCCGAACAGTCAGCGTATGAGTAGATCCAGAAAGCCCCACTGCTTTATAGGAAGCAATGCGGTCCAAAATATCTAGGTTGTGGTTCGTAGTATCGCCCCAAGCTCCAGACTGTTCTCCGGAGCCTATCTTTTCGATACCAAAGCTAGTTGTGTACGATGATGCCATAATTTTATTCCTATGCCGCTATCTTAGTCCAATTCGGCGTCTGCGTGTAAGTTATTGGATTCCAGCTTGCCGTTTGTCCGGGATCTATTTTCTCCCAAATAAGAACTCTGCCAACCGCAGTTGATGCCTGCACTCCCGTGACCGGAACCGTTATGTCTACCTGCGTGTTTCCGATTGCTGTGGCAGCAACGAGACCTGTTGCGGAGAAGTCTGCATCGACTGCTGCAACCGCAGTTCCGATAACAGCAGCCGCTTGGACCCCCGTGACCGGAACCGTTATGCCTACCTGTACGCTCCCAACCGCAGTGGCCGCAGAAACCCCTGTAACCGGAACCGTTATGTCTACTTGTACGCTTCCAACCGCAGTGGCCGCAGAAACCCCTGTAACCCCTACAGTACCCGGAGTATTCCAAGCACCAGAGTTCCAAGTTCCCCGCCCCCAACCACCGATATTAGCGTTAGACATTAAGCAATCCTAATCAATGCGTTATTGGCATCATTTGCAGGCATTGTGATAGTGAAATCACCCGCGCTGGACGACTTGTCTGCGCCAAAGTTAATAACGCAGACCGAAGGTTTAGCGGCATGTGTGGTATCACCAGCCGTTCCCGCGTTTGCCAAAGTAGAGTTGTATATGAGAGCCCCTCTCGCACTACTAATTGTAGATGTTGAGAATGTCACATCAGCCATGTCAATAAACGCCGTGGGAACAGAACTACTGTTGTCGCCAAGTCCGATTGTGGCACTGGATATAGCAGCACCACCAGCCGAATAGTTAGTCCCACTGACTTCATTGCTCGTCGTATACCCGGTGGTATCTACGTCAATAGACGAACTGTTTGTAAACATAGCCAGCTTAAACGTATCTGCTGCTATGGTACTTCCGTCTCCACGAGAATGTGATGTCCAAAAATGGATTCCCGCGTTAATTTCCCGTTTGTACGTGCCGCAAATACCAGATGTTCCTACAGCCATTACAGCCTCCTTATAATCTCGGCCATGTCATCATGGCCCTGTTGCTTCATCAAAGCCCAAATAGTCGTTCTTTCACTCTGACACATCTTGTTCATATAAAAGACTAACACTTCTTTTAAACGCTGTCTGTGGGCGTAAGCTTGATCCCGTATAACCGGGGGTGCCGTGTCAGAAACCGTCATTATTTTATTCAATGCCATTTCCGCAATTTGTTCCGGGGAATGACCCCGGTTGTCAGAAGTAAAGACTACAGCATCTCCTATTTCACTGGGGCTGACTGAACTTGACATCAGACAACGTCTCTTCGAACACGGTCATACCTGTACTGATCTCGCGTTTGCTTGCCTTCTCCAAGGTTCTTGAGCCATTGGATAGATTCAATGAAACGATCCGTGTACTGTTTCATAAGGTCGGGTTCGCCTTTAAGAAAAGTGTATGCCTCTGACAGGGAGCCGTACAACAGAGCTAATTCCGCGTTGTCCCCTAGCCAAGTAGTTCCACTAGCCGTCGTTGTTATAGAATCGGGGCGATAGAAATAATGAAGTTCCATCGTAAAGTCGTCGTTAGGCGTCGGAGCAAGTAAAAACGTGCTTTCGTCCCAGTCTCCGTAGTATTTAGGAACACCAGTTGTTGCAGGGTTGGGAGTAAAGTCTTGAAGAAGAGTAACTTGTTTGTATAAGAGAAACTCTTTATTAGATGAGTTAATAACACTTAGTGAGTTTTGGGACAGAAAATCTGAGGGCTTTTGCAAATACGAGTTTCCGCTAGATGCCGTTCCTTGAGAGGACTTGCGGAACACATCTAGCTGACACTCTTTTAGGATACGTTCTTCTGCGTTAATAATAAACCTTGGAAGCTGGCTTACAAAAGTTGTCTCCGTACTTTGGACGTAGTCCTGTATAGCGGTCTTTAACGTGGTAAATGTGTATGCCATATCAAAAACTCATTTCGTAATGCTAACAGGACCGGCAGTAGAAACCGAACCGCCGCCCGATACATTCCCTACTGTGGATGTTCCGCTGCTAGCGGTAAAAGTGTAAAACGCAGATTGAAAATCAGTGCTAGCGTCTCCTGCAACCACGGTAATAGAATAACCGGAAGAAGATTCTAGAACGGCTTCTGTAAAGCCATCAAAAGCTTCTACAGTGCGAAATCTAACCGTGTCTCCAGTAGACCTACCGTGGCCGGGTTCTAAAACGGTAATCACCGCAGATCCGCTTGTAGAAGACGTGAAAGCGTTCATAGGCAACAAAACCTCTACCGCAGGTTCTGTCCGATCTGGTCTGGGATCCCGAAGAGCCTGGGGGTCGGCGGGGGTTTTTACAACCATCAACTGAGGCTGTTTAGGCTCCCACTCGTCCTTCCCCACAAGCATACCGGTCCATTCTTTTCTCATATCGCGTAAGCGATACGCAGCACCTGAACGGTCTGAAATGCCCATGGCATACTTATTTGAAGCATACCGCGCCATTACGAGGTCGCACTTAAATAGTTGTACGATGGGAGGATACTGAAGCTAGCTCGGTCTCTGTCTTCTTCAGCCGCCCGGAGAAATTCTTCTTCGTAGATGCTTTTAAGAAGAGCCGTTCGCTCGGGAGATATCTTCAGGGACATGTAGTATGCCAAACCCGCAGCCAAGCAAGGATAAAAGCGGAAAGGAACTTCTACGGTATTAACAGAAGTATCAGCGTCATCTATCCGGGTAAGACGATCATAAATAAGTATGTCCGTGCTGTTTTCCGGAGTAGGCCATATCTTTAAAACTGGTGTAATTTGACGGTCTACATAGTACTGCGTGGGCCTGCCGGTAGTTGTTTTGGTAGGTATGCTTAGAAAATCATCTCTACTAACTCGGCTTATGGATATATCGGTCCCACTTCGACGCACAACGGAGGACAGAATATCTATCGTGCTTTGCACATCTGTTATACTTGGATTTGCAGATATCGTAGTAGTGATTCCAGACTCGTCGCTAGCAGTGCTAGATATAGTTTCTCCGGCGGTAAACGTACCGTTCGGTATGCTAACGGTTATCGTAGTAGAACTCGGTTTTGTGAGCACCGTAGCCGTAGCGCCGCTGGTCTGCCCTGTTATTGCGTTACCAACAACAAGATTAGTAGAAGCGCCTACCGTGGCCGTTATAGTGCCGAGGGGGTATTCTGCCAGACCAGACACAACCGTCTGGTTAACTTGATTTATAGTCCATCGGTTGAGGCCGCGATTGGCCCAATCCGCAAAAAGAAAGTTTAAGGATCGACGCGCAGTAACCGCATCGTACCCTGTACGAAACTCAGAGCCGCAGCGTTCAAACGCTTCCTCAACGTAATCTGCTACACTGGGCTCGAAATCCTTAGATCCTGAAACCGCCATTGAACCAAAAACCTTTCACCTAGCCCCAAAGAGCGGTTTTTACAGCAACTCCTAAATGACCAAGGACCAACAGTCCAACCGCCCATAAAACCCTTTGTATGCCATCTATAGCTTTTTGCAGATGGTGTAAATCGTTACCTTTTATCGTATCAAGCTTCTGATCTAGAAGCCTCAACTCCCCACGTATTTCCTGAATAGCTAGTTCATTTTTGTGGGAAGGCTCGACCATTGTACTAGTGCTGCTTCAAGCAGTGCAGAACAATAGAGTACGTATCGCCGCTACTGTGACCTACAGTTGTAAGTTGGATGTCTCCGGTTTTGCCTCCGGAGGCAGCAACGTTCGGTAGTCCACTGAGTTCGCTATAGTCTAAAGTATCCGAGTAATCAGCCGGAAGTTCGGCTGCTATAACATCCGTAGTGGCGTCCCAAAGAAGCTTCACGCCCATCCCAACGTTTGTAAACGTAATTCGTTTAATCCGGACGCCCGTGCAAGCAGTTCCGTCCTGCAAAGCTGAGAGTTCCGATACGTCTACTTTAGTCACGGCGCTTTCGCCCGTTCCATCGCTGGTATTTGTCAAATAGAACACAGCTTCTCTGGGGCCGTCCATTACCGTGGTTGCAGTTACTGCATCAGCCATTTGATCCTCCTTAAAAGGGAGGAGTTTCCCCCTCCCTTATTCAATTACGCAACCTGAACGTATTCAATAATGAACGTAAAGGATCCAGCGGTAGTCGCATCCACGGTGTTGGTGATGTTGCAGTAAATGGTCCGCTCTGCCGAGGTGTACTGAACAGAAGCAGGAGCGGTGGTCGCGTCCTGGGTTTGAAGAACCAGTGAAGTAACGGTCACGTTACCTACAACAACCGTAGTGCCACCGTCTAGAATTTCGTCAGTCTGAGCCGCAACAATTTGAGCGCCAGAGCTAGACGTTCCGACTTCGTACCCGATGTCACCAGTCCCAATCGTAGGGGCTGTGGCACAAAAAATCTTGATGTCAGTGATGATTGTATTGGCGGGCTGTGTAAACTCACCAATAGCTGGGCTGTCACCCGCCGTGGTGTTGACAGTAACACCGGTAGCAAAACCGACATGTTTGACATACTTGTCAGTGACAATGCCCGTCGAAGCAACATCAAAAACCGTGGTCTCCGCGCCCGTTCCAGCGGCTACGTTGATTACCTCAAAGCCGTTCTCAGAGCGAACAGGACCGTTAAAAGTCGTATTAGCCATTTGAGTTCTCCTTACAAGAGTGTGCCCTAGAGTCTTTGTAAGCGTCTGCTGGGACAGTCGCTAGGGCTATAATTCCCAGAAATAAGTTGGGGGAGGGTCTCCCCTCCCCCCAGTCTTATGCGGCTCCGGGGGAGCCGAAGATGCCGCGTGGATCAGAGAACCCGAACGCATAGCGTTCGCGAGCCTTATACCTCACGTTACCCGTGTCGAAGTCGCCTTCCATAGAAGTCCGCACGGCTGTCCGGTTAAAACCTTTCATGCCGTTTGGCGCGTCTGTGATAATGAAGAACGCATCCGTGTCGTTGAGGAAGTGGTTAACGGCGTAACCTTCAGGAAGCATTCCCATGTTCCTAATGGCGTTTACGTCATTATCCGCACTACCGGGCCGAAGAGTGGACTCAAGAAGACGATCCGCAGTGAACTGAAGTTCTTTTGGAATAATCAGCTTCATGCCGCGAACAGCTACTTTGAGGCCGCGCTCATCTACAAAACTAGCAATATCAATGAGAGACTGCTCTAGGCTTGTCTCGTTAAGATCTGCCGCTGTAGTAAGCTCGTTACGGAAAGTGCTGCCGTTGACAAGAGGATGTGCCGTAGAACATAGCTCTACGCCATCTCCACCCGTGAAGCTGCTGTCAAACGCATTGTTAAGAACCGAAGCGGCCTTAACTTGTTTTGTCTGACTCATGCTACGGGCAAGAGCCCTCGTATACCGGCTCGCGAGCCGATCATAGAGGTTGTCCTCAACCGCTTCTTCCGTAATTGAGAAAGCAAGCGCGATAGTCTCCATCGTGTAACGAGCAGTGTATGCTTCCTGCGCGTCATCGAAAGATACTGCACTTCCTTCGCCCTTAGTCGGTGCTGCTCCAAAACCACTGAGCATCACTTCCTCTTCAAAAGCACGATCCGAAGTCTCCATCGTGAAGATTTCTTCGTGCTCACGATCATACTGATCGTACTCCATTCCGAACAATGCGTTCAGGCCGGGTTCCAACTCTTTTACAAGTTGTGCTCTACTGATAGCCATTTTTCAAACCCTCCTATACGCCAGTGGTTGAAGGTGTGCCCGCAGCAATGGACCCAACCGGGGCATTGAAGGGGTTGTTCAACCGTACGATTGCAGGAATGCCAGCAGCAGTAAAATCCTCATTCATAGAATCTTCCAGCCAACCCATCAGCCGCAGAGTAAGGCTGTTCGTGGTGGCTAGAGTGCTGACGGCGAGACGACCATAGGAAACGCCAGAAGTATCACTACCCGTGATACCCGTGGACAAACTAGCGTTCAAAAACACGCTTGCACGGGCATTTGCTTTGCTAGTAATCGACGCATCCGTTGCAATTACATACAACTGATTAGGGTCATCGTTAATGAAGGCTTTTACTGGATGGTTGCTGTCCGCTCCGGACCCAGGCCAGTAGTTACTCCAAGTTGGTTTTCCAGTGGTGCTAGAGACATACTCGCAACCTTGAAAAACGCCTAGATGACTGACAGAACCACCAGCCGCATTAGCGGTGTGGTCAATAAATCCCGAAGCAAGGGGGATTACAACTTGACCGTGGTAGATTTTGTCAGAGTTATCTGAAGCGATTTCATAAGGAGTATAACCCGTAAGACCAGTGGAATTGGCTCCCCCGCCCAGTTTACTGAGCGGACGGAGGCCAAAGCTTCCGTTCGTGTTTGCCATTTCTCATGCTCCTCAAAGCAATGGGGTTAAAACAGTAGTCCCCAAGTCATTCGACTTTAGGGCCTCCAAAAGTAACACGCGATTGGCGTTCAGGTTTCTGAATCGCCATCGAATGATGCTGGGTCTCTTTCATAAGATCGTTGTCTACAGCCTGCATCGCATCATCACTCATTTGATTGAAATACGAATTACGCTCTTCGACAATCTCCAATGGAATACGAGCCAGCAACAAACCGCCCACGCCAAATACTCCTTCGTATTTGCCAGTATCCAATGTGGGTGCTTCAAAATCCGGATACTCTTCTTTCCGTACCAACTCCCACCCTTCTCTCATGCGGGCAGATATGTTCTTACGGTCGTCAAAGCCTCGAACTTCGGAGCGAATCCACCTGTGGACATAGCCTTCTGGCGGGTCGGGTGCATCCAATAAGGATGGGGGTCTCCAAGGTTGCCTACGGGGTTTGGCCGCTCGGGTCTTAGAGGCGCGAGGAGCCCGATCAATTTCTCGTTCAGACATCACATTCTCCTAGCGTTTGTGTTTCGCGTACTGATCCAGAGGAACCCCAAGTTTTTTTGCAATAGCAACTTCACTTGGAGATAGTCTGACTGTTTTGCGCCCGGAAGATCCAGAGCGAGTGGCAGAAGCTACGGACTGTTGTGGTCGGCGGCTAACTGTAGTCGAAGAGTTTCCATCAAATTTATGGGGAAACGCTTCTCGCATTCTTGCGTCTACTTCATCGTAATACTCCGTAGAGTCTGTGTCAAAGCCTTCTTCCTCTACAAGTTTCTTGTGGATTCCAAAGGCTGCAAAAGTCATGGCCTCGTCTTCGCCGAACCATTCGTTCCGGTCAGCCCACGCAACAGCTTCCGGATCAGGTCTTGTGGGGGCTTGAGCAGGCTGCTGCGTCTGCTGGTGTTGCTGTGCAGCTTGAACTTGCTGGGCTTGCTGGGCTTGCTGGGCCTGCTGCTGCTTTGCGGTTCTTACGCGCTCTTCTTCGATGGCTAACTGTGCCATCTTCTGGTTAAGCTCTACTTGAGCAGCGGTGTCGCTAGTCGCTATGGCAGTTTCTAGATCTTTAGCCAGAGATTCTGCTTGCGTTGCAACCCGGTCTCCGTATTCCGCAACATAACCCTGATCTAGGTTCTGTACCCTGTCTTTAAGCTGGTTGTTCTCAGCTTGGACGTTTTTTGCATACGCAATAGCCGCTTCTTGCTGACGTTCCGCCTCACGAGCTTTTTTAGTAAGCTTGTCTATGCGCTTTTTGACATTCTTACTGTAGTTCTCGTGCTCTTCAGAAGATTCCTCCAGTTCTCCTGGTTCTTCTGTTTCGGGGGAGGCGTCTATTTCAACGTCAATCTGACTTCCTGAGTCAGGTATATCAACGACTAAGTCGTCTTGGTTAGTCTCTGGCATGGTAACTCTCCATGTTAAAAGTGCAGGATATCATCCGGATCCTGTATAACGGCTATGACCTCATCGTCATTCAAAACGCGAACTTCGCCACCGTCTATCTTAAAACGAGCGCCCGCATATCTGCCAAAAATAATCCAATCACCCTCTCGGCACCAAGCGCCACTGGGGAACTTGCCCTTGTCATCATAAGCAAGAGGACCGGTTTTAAGTACATAACCACATACCGTAGCTACAGATTCCCGGTCCACAACAGAATCTGGGAGGAGAATGCCGCCTTCTGTGCGGCCTTTCCCGGCATAGGGGAGAATAAGAAGACGCCAGCCGGTAGGTTCCGGCAAACGTCCTAGAGTTTCTTCGGGAATTTTGGAGGGGTCAAGAACCCGTTCTTCAGGTTTTACGTAAGCTTCTTTGATCGACACGAGGTTGTCAGCTTGAGACTTTTCAGACATTAGTCCGCCTTTTCTAAGATTTCTCTCAACTCCTGTCCTATATAGTCTAAAGACTCCACGTTGCCAACAAGTTGTTTGTAATCTTCAAAGTCTTTTGCCGAACCACTGACCATGAGTTCACATATCCGCGAACGACGCTCTTCTATAGCCTTTAGAAGATGCTCGGCGAGGCTTATTCCGTCCATAAAATATCCTTAGAGCCTGCTAATAATTCGTGTATTGCTTTCGGCGTCCCGCCATCACGGCACCACAGCCTTTTGTAAAATACCCGCCGTCACGAGCATTTCTTACTTTCGCGGCTTTTGTATTAGCCACAACGGTTTTGCCTTTACCGCCCTCTCTCTTCTTCTTCTTTGCCGTGGAGGCGCGTTGGCTTTGAGATAGACTGTTGGCTTTTGATCTAGGCAGACAGCGGTCAGGGTTCTTCTTGTCCTTAGACGTACCGCATTTCCCCTTAATAGACCCGTCAGACCCAATCCGGACCCAATCCTGTTTGACCCAGTCTTTTAAAGCACCCATCTAACGGCCTTTTCTCTTGCCGCCCTTAGACTTCTTGGCGTAGTTGGGGTCTTTACAATACTTGGAAGCTGCCAAGTTAGCATAAGCAGATGGATAAGTGTCAAAAGTCCTCTTCGCCCACGCTTTCCCTTCAGGGCATATCTTGCTGCCCTTACTCTTAGAACTCGCGGCACCACCTTTCCGGTAGTAGCTAAGTTTACCTAGTTTTGGCATTTTTCCGTCCTTTGTCGTCTTTATTATACAGATTATCAAAGGTTACGGAAGGATCCATGTAGCTTTCGTCAGACTCAGCATTGTGCATCCACTGACTGGGCTTAAAATCAGGTGCTCCTTCTCCAGTTTCCCACAAAGCTGGGCTTGTGGCTCGGACACGGTTATTGGGTAACGCCACTATATTACCGGTCCACGGACCTGCGTCGGTTAACTCAATTACATGACTTTGCTTATGCTGTGCAGGATCATCCGCTATGGAAGATTCAGTGTAGTCCACCGTAAACATGTATTTACCGGTATAGAAGTCGCCATCAATCTTGCATACCCACGGACTAGAGCTTGTCCGGTCGTATTTAATTACAGAGTGGTGGTGGGAACTACAATCCCAGGGTTGCGCGTGGTGAGAAACCATGCGTTCGGGCCAGTCTTCTAACGGAGTGTCCGCAACCAGAGCGGTTATAGGCATCCTCGCCCACATAGCGCCACCATGAAGGTTCTCTTCATCTGAATCGTCACTCTCACAACCCGTGAAGATTAGCTGAAAACTTAGAGAACGATCCGGAACCGTCGTTACCGCAATAGCCATAGCATGGATAAACTCTCCATGGTACTTCTCGTGGTTATGCGTAAACTCTTTTCGCACCCAGCAATGAAAATGCGGGATGTTGCTTTGGAGATAGGGCATTCAGCTTATTTTTTGCGCCTTACCGCTCCACCGCGAGCATAGCCTTTTTTCTTCATCATGCCGCCGCCGCGCTTCTTAACAACTCCACCGCGAGCAGAACCTTTTTTCTTCATCATGCCGCCGCCGCGCTTCTTAACAACTTTCTTAGCCATCACACTTCTCCTTTAGCATTTCCAACGTCGTCTAGCTTGTCTTATACGGGAATTTGGATCGTTTCGGGTCTTTGCAGAACTTCTCTTTAACTGACCTAGAGATCTTGCACAATAGCTCTTGCGTCGTTTAGCAGCCGCGCTGCCTTTTTTGACTTTGCCCGTAACCGCTGTTTTAAGCTTAGAACCAGGGTTGGCTTTTTTATACGCCGCCACACCCTTCTTTGTCATACCAGCACCTTTGCTGGTTTTCCGGTAGTTAGCGCCCTTACCCTTCGTAGTCCGACGGATAGGCTTTTCTTTCTTTCGAGCCATTACTTTTTAACTTTTTCGGTTACTTTGGGTTTCGGAGCCACGGCTTTCTCGTAATATATTATAACCTGTTTTTGCTGTTCTATGAATCTCTTTATTTCAGCCATGTTCAAAGCAAGGGTTTCGTAATCCCGAACGCTGATTGCATAGAAAAGCAAATCACCGTTTTCTTTTTCAAACCGCTTCTTAAACGCGGCGTAGGTATCTTCCGTTACAACATAGAAATGGATATCGTTGAGAGATAGCTGTCTTGGTCTAGTTTGAATCGGAACTCTACGCTCCACTTCAACGGTTTTTACCTCAACCGGGAGTACCTTCTTGAACTCCGCGCAGCTACTTAACAGCGGCAGGAGGGGGAGCGCCAGAAATAGCCTCCAACGACTTAAAAAGTTTAGATGTTCCATTGTTAATCTTCTTTTCTACCAGAAGGGGCTTCTTGAGGCTTAACTTAGCAAGATCATGTTTGCGAAGCTTGTTAATCAAAACGTCTTTATATGCGTTGGCTGCATTAAGCTTGGTCTGAAGACCTTTCGTTAACTCTTCAAACTTCTCACGATCTTCAATCATTGCATTTATCGTGTCATCTTGAAGCTGCTTTGCTGTTTCCAGCTTTGCTGTGTTCTCGGTTAGGATGCGAATGCGGTCTTGGCTATCCTTATAATAGTAATACGCTCCGTAGGCAGAGCCACCCACAAACCCCAGCACTAAAATTAAAAGATAGATCTTTAGCATCACTTACCTTTCGCCATGTAAGCGGTCATGCCCATATAAGCACCTACAACACCAGCCTGTCCTATGTAAAACAAGCCAAACAGGTCGCTTAAAGCCTTTATACGAGCATCTGGAAAGATGGGCAGAAACACTGCCAGTGTAAACACTATCATAGACCCCATAGAGACCCAGGCCATTCTTCTCTGAGCATCCGCTTTTTCATGCTGAGACAACGCTTCAGAAGCGGCAATTTCTGCATCCGAAACCACACCATCACCATCTAAATCCAGATCGTTGTGGGTGCTGTTCTTTTCCAGTTTTTTCTGTACCATTTTACTTCCTCAGTAGGGGGTTATCCAAAGCCCTTTGGAGTTTCTTGTCTTGACGCTTCTCAAAAGCGTCTAGTTTTGAGTCGATACCGTTTATTTTAGCGTCAAAACGCGCTGATGCCGAAGAAACAATGTCACGAATTGTCTTTTCGGCCTGCCTCAACGCCTCCCTCGTCTCTGCGTCCAACACTCTAGAGCGTTTATCTACGCCAGAAATGCCGGAATACAGTTTGGTGGCGTCATCGCGCACATCCTGACGTGTATCGCGCACAATTTCTTGTATTTCCTGCGTTCTGTCCCTTAAAGAAGACATTTCTCCGTCTAAAACCACCATCTTTTCATTCAAAACGGCTAGTTTTTTATCAAATCCGCTTAAATCAGGCGCAGAATACGACGAAATCTTCTTTTTCATGTCCATGTAGTCTTTGTAGACCTCAAAAGCGCCGTACAAGCCACCAACTAGCGTAGATAACGCCAGAAATACGGCCACCATCTTGCCGCCTTTGAATTTCACCCCTGCAAATTCAACTTCAGCCATATCAGCGTCTCCACTCAAGCTCTACGAGAGCATTGTGCGCCCCGTTTGACCTACCAAACAAGGTGTAATTCTGCATCCGGTCAACCATGGAAGGCCCGTCGGGAACTTTTGTTCCCGTAAAGAACCCTGGTGTGTCCACTAATGCCGTTGGAGCCACGATTTTAGGCGATATCATGCCCATAGCCACCATAGTGGTGGTTTGAGACGCTGCTGAGTATCTCTGGGACGGAGCTATCTTTGCAACCGCCTTTTCAGCCGCTGCTTTAACCTTTTCCTGTCGGCTCTTGGGTTTTGGAGGAGCTTGCGCCTCTCTAGTCTCTGCCGGGGGTTCTACCGAAGGCTCCGGTTCTGGTTCAGGCTCGGAAGGCTGAGTCTCTGGCTGCGCTTCTGCTGGCTGTCCCTCTGGTTCGGGCTCTCGTTCAGAAGACTGCTGCGGTTGCTCTGGTTCGGGCTCCGGTTCTGGTTCAGGCTCTCGTGCGCGAGGCTGCTCTACAGGGGGAGGCGCTATATCCTGTTCTATTTGAGCCTCAATGGTTGCTTCAGCTTGTGATTCCTGTTGCCGCTGTTCCATTGGAGGTGGGGGAAGATCAATCTGAATAGACACAATCTCCGGAGGAGGGGGCGGCTCGGACGGAGCCTGCGGGGCAACGGCAACAACAACGGGGGCCGCTGCTGGCGGAGGAGGTAAGTCAACCGGAGGAGGGGGAAGGTTAATCTGAACCGGTGGCGCAGCCGCTATAACATCGTTTTGCACGATCTGATCCAGAATCTGCTGCTCTACAACCTGCTCATGTGTAAACGTCAGGCTGGGATCAGAAAACTTTGGTCCAAAGAACCCTGAGTGAAATCCTGCGTCGATTCCAAATAGAGAAAAGGTTCCCGTCAAAATTCCAAAGTCGTTCTCTACCATCGTGTCCGAGAACGAAAACAACTTCTCCCCAGTAAAGTCTAATTCTACCTCGTGAATAAACGCCTTCGCTACGGTTCCCCCGTCTAAAAGCGTGATGCCTAACGTAAAAAGATCACGGCAGTCCCCCGCCTGCGTGATGCTGGTGCATGTAGCAAGCGTAGCGTTACTCGGATGGCTGTCCACGGTAACCGCGCTGTTAATGGTAAAGCCTCTACGAACCTCGCCCTCGGTCAATGGAACATCAAACGTGCTTGTATAAGTGCCGCCCCCAGCCGTAGCATTTCCTGTGCAAAACTCTCCGGCAGAGCAGCCTCTTGCAGAACCAGCCGATGTTGTGGATCCGCTTGTCGTAAATGTGGACAGGTTCGGAAGCACATTGGTTGTCGTTACCGTCTCGGCAACGGCAGATGATGACATAAGCAGGAATGCAATAAGCCAACGCATCAATCACCCCCATACCATTCTTCTTGAGGGAAATTAACGTGAGGGTTCTGTTGAGATTGAGAAGATATCGTTTCCGCTTTTGCCTGCAACCGAACAATGGAACCTTCCGGCGCTTTCTCTGGGTTCTTAACCCACTCTTGCCTCGCCGCGTCCCCAATCTGGCCCATAAACGGGCAGGGCGTTCCAGCCATCCAAAGACCGTCAAATACACGAACCTCTTGGCAAAGGATACTAATGCCAGCAACCTTTAGTCCCATACCAAACACAGACCGCGCCAGCTTAATCCTCTCGCAGTTTAGATCACGAGTGGTGGTGCCACCGGACACACCAAAAAGACCAGTTTGCAAAGCGCCACTGGTTCCAACTTGACAGATGTCGTTATTGTTAACGACTATCGAAGGGCTGGATGCTGTGGGTGGTGTTTTGTCAACTACTGTCGAACTGCTTACCGTGGCAGACGTTACAGTGTCCGCCGCATAAGCTGTTGCGGTAGACAGAACTAACGCAAATGCGACTAGCCCAATCCACCGTAACATAGCTAGATAACGCCTTTTTCCTTTAACAGGAAACCAACCGCGCCACCTACAATACCGACCAAAATAACGACAGGTTGATTTACTAGTACACCTGCACCAACTACTGCTGCGCCAGCGGCGGCATAGCTGGAAGGTTCTTTCATTCGACTAAGAATCCAGTTCATCTGTAGATCTCCTGTAAAATTAAGAAATTTTGAAAGTGCCGCCCCGAATAGCTTCACCCATGCCACGGTTCTTACCCGAAACCACGGAAGCTTTTGCAACATTCGGAGTTTTTTCATCCTTTGCATCGTTGTAAGGAACATAACCCTGGTCCTCGACTACAATGCCTTTCTTCGTAGCGTTTGAAGATTCCTTTGCCATAGCGATCTCCTATTGGCTTTGTTGTTTCATAAGTTCGCGTTCGCGAGCAGCTTGTATCCGCGCCGCCACGATATCTTCCTGAGACTGTATTCTTTCTGCACCCAACTGAGCCGTGTTCTGAGCTTTCTGCTGGTCGAGAGACAGACGAGCTTGGTCTATCTGGTTTTCGGCGGCATCTCGTTGCGCCCGAAGTTCTAAATCCTGCTGCTTCAATGCAATAAGAGGATCTGGTTCCCCGCCACCGCTAATCTGTGCGCTTAACGATTTAACTTCTTGCATACCTTGAGCGACCAGTTCGGCTACCATACCTTCAATTTCCATGGCCTGTTGCTCGTTCGGAGGTTGGCCTTGAAGCTGCTGCTGCATCTGAGACGCAACCTGTTCTTTGGCCTTTACCGAAACGTGTTCCATGACATGTTTCTGTAAAGCCATGGCTACGACAGGCATTTGAGAAACCATGGGAGACGAACCAAACACAAGATGCGCCATGATATGGGCATCGTGGTTCTGACCCTGAAACACGGTTAGAGGCAGGTTCTCCAAAGATTCCGAGTTTTCCAGCGCCGGATCTTTAGGAGTGGGCTCCCCCTGTTCTACGGGTTTCAAAATAGCGTCTACGTCCTTGACACCAACCGCCCTATACATCCTGCGATACGCTTCGTACAAGTTGTGAAGCTCCGGCGCAGATTGCGCCAACTGTAGCTCTGTTTGCGCGAGTGTGACTCTTTGTGCCATTGAGAAGATATTTGGGTCTGACACAGGAACCACATCAACCCTATCATCAAAATCCTCCGCTTTTATGGTGCGTTCCGCACCAACAACGTTATATGGATATTCTGGCGGCAGATACTCTCCAAAAACGCTAGCCAGAAGCTCAAACTCTTCTTTTTGAGCATAGTGAAGCCGCTTGTGTATAGCGGACATTACTTTTGCGCCCTGCTCCAGCATGGCTATGGTTGTTCCAACCGCAGCCTGTTGGTTGCCGTCCCCTACTTGTAGATTAGAAACGGCTGCAAAACGCTGACCAGCCTCGACACAGAAGCCCATCAACTGGAACAGGGTCTGATCCGCACCCTTGTAGGGCAGGAGCATCAAGGATTCGCGGATAGCACCACCGGGAGAATCCACATCCCGGAACTCGCCCGGAGACAGTGGCTCATCGTCATTGCGTATGCGTAAACCGCGAGTTTTGAAACCCGCAGGAAGGTTGGAAAGCGTACCAGCGTCAATAAGCTGTCGAAGTGCGGCAGTTGCTGTACGGCTTAGACCACCAATCATGTGGATCAGACCAAGACCGTAGAAACCAAATCCGGGCAGGAACTTGAAATGCACGAAGTACTGGTTCTTCTTACGCGCAGGATCGTCCGGTCTGTAGTTCCTACGGATACTTAGAATTTTTCCGTTGTTCTCGGATACCGTAACAACATAGGGAAGCTTTATGCCGGTGGGCTCTCCATCATCCCCTATGTCTTCATAGCCCTCCAGATCTAGGTCAACGTGGCATTCCAGAAGCGTGACTTCTTGGTCCAGGTGATTGGGTGTAATGCCGGATATATCGTCCATCTCTTCTTGGACATCGGACGGGTCTGACTGGGACGCAGACACTTCTATATCGCGATAGAAGCCAGCTACCTGTTTCTTACGAAGTTCGTTCTCGCTAATCTGGATAACGTGCGTAACGTTCTCGGAGGTTTCCAGATCTGTCGCGGTGTACGGAACAATCAACTGTTCCGCAGGCACAAACTTGCTGACGGCGCGTTCCAGAAACTCGTCGTAGTAGACCTTTTTGAAGGTAGAACCCGACAACGGTAAATAGAACAGCATCTGGTCAAATTCCGGCGTATACTCTTTCATCACGCACGTAATCTGATAATTCATAAAGTGGCGAACGCGATCTGCTTGACTGTCTGCCTCCGGTGTAACCTCACCCAAAACCTCTGTGCGAACCGGTCCACCAGCGGGAAGAAGCTCTCCGAAAGCCTGCGCCTGAAACTGGGTCACAGCTTCTGCAAGAAGCGGATGCGTTACGCCGGTTGCGCCTCGAAAGGGCTCCGAACGCTCTTCATATTTGAAACCAAGAAGCTCTAGTCCGGTACGATAGGCGTCTTCCCAATCCTTGCGACCGTCCTTGTTGGCTTCATACTGCTCCATAAGCTCCGAAGAAACCATGGACGAAACCCGATCTTCGATGGTCTCGGCTAGATTGTCGTAAAAGTCGCCCGTATCCGGCGCTTCCATGCGCGGATCGAAATCCACTACAACGCCGCCGTCGTCCTCCAGTTCAATATTAAGGCCGGGAGCCTCAATGACGGTAGAATCTGCTACGTCAACTTCCGCAGATTCTTCAACATCCAGATCGACAGGGGGTATTTCGTCGCGGCGCTCTACAAGCGAGGCCGTTCCAAAATTGCTGCGGGGAAGAGGGTTACGGGCCATGACTATCTACGCCCCAACGACATAATGCCAACACCGGCTCCAGCGGGAATGGCGGGAGTGCGCGGAATCAACATCTGGTCGCCGCCTTCCGGCGGAACACCCATAGTCGGCGGAAGCGTCCGTTCCATGCCGGTCTCGGGTGGGTAGTAGTCATAACCACCCATGTTATTCGGAACGACGCCGGGGAAATCCGGAATCGTAGGAGAAGACTGCTGTGTCTGCATCATCTTTTGCTGCTGTGCCGCAAGGGCGTTTTCCTCAACCCGCTGCCGCGCCATCAAAAGATCTTCATCCGGCAGGCCAAAAAGTGCCGCAGCAATAGAGTCAGATGTGTCGCCGGTCGTGCTCATAATGTAGTCTACTATTGCAGCCCGCGTCTGGTCGTCCATTGCAATGCCACCTTCGGCATACCCAAGGGGACGAAAGCCCATCATATTACCCATCATCTTAAAATCTCCTAGATGAAATTCTTATCATACTATCTGCCGCCGCCAAACTTCAATCTATACCGAAGCATTGCTTCCGTCGCGCTTTTTCCGCCAATCGGGTTCTTGTAAGAACCCGTCGCGGAAAGGTTTCCGCCCAAACCAAAGGGGTCCTCTACGTTATACGAGCCTTCAACGGACTTGTTCGTGCCAACGTTGCGAACGTCGGTCAAGTTGCCCTGCAAACCCAAACGACCCGGACCTACCTTACCCTCATAGCCCGCACTATACGTCGTTACATTTGGAGATTGGGCCGTGGGCCGTGTTTCCTGACGCAACTGCTGCGGACCCCGCTGCGTTCGAAACTCGCGACCAACGCCACCGGTTAACGCACCACTGCCCACGGGCAGACGAAGATTAAGACCTACGTTATCCGTCTGATTGTCGAAGCGAGTGTTTTGAAAATACTGCGCGAAACGCGGGTCTACTACATCCTGGCTGGAGCGGCTGCGGTTTGCATACACGTTTACGGGACCTAAATTTAGCTGACCGCCATAGGCCGTGGTCCGTGAGTCCCGATTACCGGGCTGCGTAGACTGCTGATAGTATCCTTTCAAAGGACCAACGCCACCCTCAACAGTGTCCATGGTCCGTGGGCCACCGGCATCTCTGTCTTTGTCCTCGAATGCTCGCGAGTAACGAAGAAGATCTGAACCAACAGACAAGGATGCTCTGTCGGGCTGTCCAAGTTTTCGGGAAGCTTGCACAGCTACTTCAGGAAGGTTTGGATCTTTGGGGACAAGAGCAGCGGCACCTTCCACGTTTGAAAGACTAGCCTCTAAGCGACCATGGCCCTCGTAAGCACGGGACGTAAACAGAAGGTATTCTGCCGCCGAAAGTTCTGTTAGATCAGGTTTTCCTTGGTCAGCCATAATTTAACCTATCACTCTTGCGTTTCCGTACAAGGGTTTATCCACCATACCTCCGAAGGCTTTGCTCTGCACGCCAAGGTCTTTTCTTAAAATAAGGTCGTCCTCGCGTCGATCCAGACCGCCCTCCTCAGTCCAAGGAAATCTTTCGGCTCTTTCCTTGTCGGTTAAATCTCTGCGAGTATCGGCGAGGCGAGCTTCCGCTTCTCCCAATGTCCGCATATATATCTCAGTCGCAGTCAATTTCTTCCCTGTTACACGATCTTTTACATTTGTTTTAAGAAACTCTCGGCGGTTTGCACCGCCCTCAAAACCGGGCGTTCTGTGCTGAATGCTGTGCTGCCCCTCGTGAATCATGTCACTCCGAAAATGAAGGGCTGGGTCATAGTCTTTTTTATAGTAAATAATTCCAAATTCCTGCAACTGGTCCCATTGTTTCTTCAAGTAATCGGGCAGTGTCTCCGGATTTATCGTATCTTCCGGACCCCCTTTTCCGCCCCATTTACGCAACCTGTATTCTGTTTTACTTCCCGACAAAAAAGAATCCAGAGAGATACCAGCTTCCTTAAAGTCTTCGACAGCTTTGTCCAGAGCTTGTTTGTACTGGTAGGAACTAAACTGTTGGACGTACTTACCTTGCTCATCCCAAGGTATCTTCTCGCCTGAAGAAAACGTTAGCTCGGAGCCACCGGGTCGCTTCTTAGTTCCTATAGTATCCAGGTAGGGGCTGTAGTAGGCACCACCCCAAATTTTGCTGCTCATAGTTTTAAGAGGTATGTCTGAAACGGGTCTTTCCATACGAGCTTCCCTGCCTCTAGAACCAGTAAAAGGAGGCTCAGATTTTACTGATGGGGGTAGGCCCGGAGCATCACTAGTGGGAGCGTTTAAGATATAAGCCTTTAAAAGATCCGCGTCTTCTTGCTGTAGCTTTTGGTATTCAGCAGCGTACTCATCAGGGTCTTTATTGCTGGCTTTTAGTGCCAACAGTTTTTCTCGGATTGCAGCCCGGTCTTTTTCGAGTGAAGCCAGGGAAGAAGCGTCTACCTTATTCGTCTTTCCGGGAAACGCCTTGTAGAACTCGGAGTGCTGCAAAAGATCACTGAGAACGGGGTTTTCTTTTTCTCGCAACCGGCCCGTAGGAGTTTGAACCCTTGGATTAAACACAGCCTTGGACATTTCATCGGAAATTTCAAAACGCCAATCGCTTATGGGCTCCCCGTTCCGTTCCCAACGGAACAAACCGGTTTCTTTCCAGATGTCCTCTCGCGAACGACCTTTTTCGGCCATTTTCTCGGCGCGGGCGAACTTCTTGGGGTCGGCGGTCGCGGCGTTTCGCCCTGCAAACATTCCCAAAACAGCGCCGGGACCTCTTACAGGGGCTAAAGCACCCGCCGCACCCATCGTCGCAGGCGTCAAAAGAGGGTCATAACTTACCACGCGCTTCTGTTCGGGGTCGTAAAACTGTAGGTCGCCACCCAAACCCGCGTTTATACCAGCGCGTTTCTGGTCTTCGAGCAACGTACCGATACCCTTTACAAGGGCGTCCGCCGTCTCGCCGCGCTTTTCGCCGCTGGATATCAGTTCTCCAAGGAAATCATACGCGGACTTTGCGCCTTGGACCACGGGCATGTACTCAACGCCCCGCTCTACAGGGCCATACACCGCAGGCGTTACAACTCTTTTATAGCGTTCTTGTGCTTGATCTGGGATTAGTTCGTAGTCAACTTTTTCAGGACTTATAACTTCCCGTCGAGAGGGCGTGACCATGTCCACAAGAGGCCCGCTCATAAAATTAAAGAACCCAAGTATGCCGGGAGCGGTCTGCTCCGGGGTCCTTCCATACTCATACTGGGTATTGGGTTCAGCCATAATAACTCCGGATGTAGGTGGACTCCTCTGAATCTACCCAATCGTCGCTCGGAAGTTGCACAAAATTTCCCTGACGATACCGCATCAGAGCCTGCGTCGTGCTGTCTACAAGGTCATCGTAGTCGCCATTCGGAAATGCCGCGCATTCATCGATGACTTCGTCCGCCCAACGTTCATCCGGTGCCCATATCATTCCGCTTTCAAAAAGTGGTGATACAGAATGGACCCGCGTCAGCTTATCGTTTCCTTTGCTGGGTGTAAAGTTAACAACGGGTATGCCCAATTGGCGAAGTTCATGCGTCAGTGGGGTCCCTGACGCCTTGGCTTCAATAATGACCGTCTCGGGTTCCCAGAAGTTGTACTGATCCAGAGCCTCCTTCTTTAGCTCTGGAAAATCCCAGCGCCCCTTCTTGGAATCCAGCAGTATCAAATTAGCTGGTCCGTCCTGTTTTGGGTAAAATACCCCCCACGTCGTGATTGCAGAGTAATCCGCAGTCGTCGCCTTGCTAAATGCCGTGTCGTAGCTTTGTATTACATATTCAAGCTGGGGAACCTCTTCCTCTTCCCAACGCTTCCACCACTCCTTCTTGATGATAGCGCCTTCAGCCGACGTAGGATTCTGCTGCCACTGGGCGTTCCACTTGGAAACGGACAACGAAGCGCGGACACCTTCAAGCTCTTCTGTTTTCCAATACTCCGGCCAACACGCATTGCCACTGGGCATGATTGCAGGGAACTCTATAACTTCCCACTTGTCCGCATTCTCATCATAGCCCTGGGCCTTGATTACTTTCTCGGTAAGATCTTTCAACGACCACCTTGTCATAACAATGACAATCGCACCTCCGGGCTGCAAACGCTGCCGGGGACCCGAGGTGTACCATTCATAGGCATGTTCCATCGCCGTTTCAGAAAGCGCGTCCTGCTCTGAGTGCGGATCGTCAATGATAAGAAGGTCAGCACCGCGACCGGTTATCGCACCACCGACACCAGCAGCAAAGTACTCCCCACCATGGTTCGTGGACCATCGACCCGCAGCCTTGCTGTCGGACTGTAGGTCTACAGCATCAAATATATTTTGGTACTCCGTCGTTGCAATGAGATTACGAACTTTACGGCCAAAGTTTACAGCTAGCTCCGCAGTGTGGGTGGTTTGGATTATTTTTGTTTTCGGAGCACGGCCAATGATCCAAGACGGAAACAGGTAACTTGCGAACTCGGACTTCGTATGTCTCGGAGGCATGTTGATAATGAGACGCTTGTTCTTGCCTTTTGCGATGTCCTCGAACTTCTTCGCAATCATCTTGTGATGTGCGCCTGCAATGAACTCGGGCCAGACCTTGCGGACGTACTTTAGGAAATCTTCACGACAACCCTGAACCTCCTCCATCTGAGCCAGACGAAGTTCAAGCTTCATTCTACGATCTTCAACTTCCGGGGTCTCTGTGCGCTTCATGGAGCGGGAACCTTACTACATTGTTTCACGTGAAACATTAAGGGATATGGGACTTGTTATAGCAAAATACATACCCGTTAAGCCATATCATTTTTCCTGTAGTTATTCACGCGAAACAAGGCCGGAGCCGCCGCCACTCCCCCCCATGGGGCGAGAATCGCGATTTTTGGCGGATTTCTGCGGTTTCTGGCACCTAAACCGGGGTCGAGGACCCTTGCGCCATGGTGCGCGGACCACGGACCACGGACCACGGGAGCCGACGGCGGCGCACAACGGAATCGGGGCGATACGGGGCGCGGTCCATGCAGCGGGCGCATGGGGGCGAGCGGTACGTTTCAGGAGCCACGGGGCGGGCGGCAGGGCGCATGATTCACTATCTGGAACGGATGCAGGCAAAAAAGAACCCCGCACGATGGCGGGGCTCTCATGGTCGATTGTGGGGGCGGCTAGTACAGGTCTAATTCGTCCCTTTCCGCCGCCCGCTGGTAACGGCGCTCGGCCCGCCAGCGGGCGCTATCTGACTCCTCATCATTGGCCGCCGGATCGGTCACCTGACCTAGGTGCTCGATCACGTGCTCCCCGGTCGCGCACCAAGCGGGCTCGGGCTCGGCGTTCATCTGATCGACCGCCCGGGCCATTAGTATTCCCCCCACCCGGCGGCGCGGGCCGTCGCATTGTCTGCGGCGCTGAGTCGGGCGCGGTGCTCGTGATCAGCCCGGGATCGAGGATCGGCGGCGCAATCGTCGCAAAGCGCTTCCTCGCCGCGAACGTCGGTGTAACCGCATTGGGTTTGCACCTCGCGATAGTCGAACCCGCTGGGGACGTAATAGCTAACTAGATTCTCGCACATATCAGGACTCCTATTGTGTCGGCGTTATTGCCGGGGCGCATTATAGGACTAATCCCGTATATGTAAACCGGCAAAGAAAACCCGCCGAGATGACTCCCGGCGGGCTGGTCGAAGGTATGCGGCGACGTTATGCGGCGAGCAATTCGAGCGCAGCGCGTTGCGCCTTTGCCTTCAATTTTCCGCCGGTGCCATCGCCCAGAAGATTCGACGCCAGATTAAAATCCGCGCCCCGGTTTTTAATCGGCTGATGATCCGCCGCCCATGTCACGGTATTAAACGCGCCCCACAAAGTCCCGCGCGTGGACTCCATATCGTGGCCCGGATTGATTGCCGGGTCCGGGTCCGCCGTCACGTCCGCCGGAAGTTCCGCCGCCGCGCCCCGAGCTATCTGGTCCAAACGGTCCGCGACATACAACGCCGCGTCCGCCGCGTCCGCCTTGCCGACGGGGACGAATACCTGTCCCTTGTGCGCTGCCATCGCCTTACGGACTCCAATGCTATGACGAACGCGCCCGTTCTCTTCGATTTTCTCGCGCCCGCCGTAAACGGTTTTGAAGTAGGCGAGAGCCTCCGCGTCCGTTAGTGCGCGGGCTGCGGCTGCGGCGGCAAAGTCCGCGAAATCGCCGAACGCCTCCGCATTGAGTCCGACGGCGGCGGTAATGGCGTCGTGATCGAATTCAACGCGGTGATCATGGCAAACGATTCCCGCCCCCTCACTGGTCGCCGCTCGGACGGTATTATCGCAAACGACTCGCGTGTTTGCGCCGATGAACTTATTGGACTCGAGCCCGACATGGGACACGGTCGAGAGTAGGCGCGAAACAAGCTTGTCATTCCCCGGCAAAGTAAACTCGCGGTCCGTTTCCAATTGAACGAACACCTTCGCGCCCCCGAAAAGAGCCCCGGCGGTGATAACTTGAAAACCAAACCGACTCTCTATATGCGCCGCTAAATCTAAGAGCGCGGCGTTCTGAACCGGTTGCCAGTCGCCAGCGACGAACCGCCCGAAAACTTGCTGCGGATCATCAACGCGGGAAATATGAAAAGAGTCCGCAATCGGCGAACCGTCCGGGCGGCAATTGGGGACAAGCTCGACCTCGTAATTTAGCCGGGCGGCGTCCGCGATTTCCTGCGGCGTCGCGCCGGGGGCGAACGTTTGGGGATTCGTTTCCGCCGCGTGCCATGGCAAGGCGTCGCCTTCCCGGTAGGCCATTGCGAAAGTACCGTCTTCGGTTTGCATAATTTCGTGAGACATAGTTTTGACTCCTAGTTGTTCCCGGCAGCATTGCCGGAGTCACGTTATACGGGAATAATCCGATAGGCGCAAGCTTGTTATAGCGCGGCGTCGGGAACGGCAGCGCGGCGGCGGCCATCCATCAGGCCGTGATCAGCGATCACGATATTACGGGCGGCAATCGTTGCGCCTTTGCAAAGTCCGCATGAGTCGCATTGCGTCCGGTTCCCGCCTTCCTTACTAGCGGGACATATGGACTCCGTCGCCAACGTTGGCGCGTCATGTTTCCGGATGCGGAACGTTCGCCATCCCTTCGCCGCCGCCGTCGCAACGTCGGACTCGGAATCTGCGGACGCCATGCATAATCCCTTGAGTCCGACTCCAATGCGCTTGCGCCATTGATGTGTATACCCGGTTCGGTTTTTAACGCGCCGCGTTGCGGTACGCCATACGTTCGCCGGGATCGCGGCGGGGTCGCCATATGATCCTATGCGAAACGACAAACCGGCGAATAGTTCCGGCAATAGCGCGGCGTCGAAATCGGCTCCCGGCGTTGCGTAACGTCCGCGCTGGTATGCGTTCCAAACGGAAAGCGGCGCTTGATAGACGCGGACATAGCAACGCGTTTTACCTTTACGAATTGGACGCAACGGGCAGTCGCCGCACACGCTGGAATCGTCGCCGGTTTTTAACGCCGTATGTGGCGCGATATCTTGGCGCAAAATAAACGTTTGGACCATTGCCCCGGTTTTTTCGTTGTTGCTGGCGTCCGCAATCCGGCAAGCAATCGCGACAATCGGCTTGCCATCAATTCGCGACGCGCCGTCGTATAATACGACGCCGGAATACTCGCCGCGTTTTAAGGCGCGGCGCAATGTTTCGATATCATTTATCATTTTCGACTCCTTTTGCGTTCAAGGCGCAGGCGTTGGGTCACGGCGGCGGACGGTTTGGGGTATTGGCCGAACCGGGCCGGGCCGTTCTTCCGCGATTTGGTGCGGTAGCGGTTCACGAACTTGGAATAATTTTTATACATCGCCGACTCCTAATGGATGACAAGGAATCTTGTTATATAGGAATAATCCCATACGGCAAAGCAAAAAAAGACCCGGACGAATCCGGGCTAAGTTTGATGCGGAGTCAACGCATTCTATATCGACAAAATAGCGCCAGCCACGGGTAAAGACATTTGCACCATGGTATCGATTGCAGGAATAGCGAAGACGGCGACGGCGGCTCCCTTCGTTACGTTCTGAATCACCAGCTTGCCGGAACGTATAACTAGCGCCATTACGTCGCCAGCGTCGGCGTGGTTCTTTAAACCGTTAAACCAGATTCGTTTATCGCCGCGTGTCTTCGCCCTGTACGCGGAAATAGTGGTTTCGGTTCCGTCTCTGTAGATGCCTTCCAGCGTTACCTTATCGCCGGGGTTTAGTTCGGCGTAATCGATCACGCCTTCGCGCTTCAACAGGTCGCGCAACGCCGCGTTGCAGTCCTGTATATTCTTATTCAGGATCGTTCCCGTCACATGAAACAGTGCGGCGTCACCGAGCGCGTCGGCGTTCACCTGTTCAATCTTCGTCAGTTTTCGCATTTTTCGACTCCTCTATTTCGCCTTGTGAATTGCATGTCTCGCACTGTCGGACCTGACGCATGACGCGCAGTTGTTCGATCAAGTACCCATTGCCGTGGCAGTCCGGGCAAATCATTCTGCACTCTTTCGTTCAACGGCGGTCGTCTCGGCAAAGTCGCAATTAGCGCAGGAAACATTGTCATACGACGCCAAGACGTCATTGTTTTCGTCAACATAAGCGTCGAACCAGAGGTCACCGCTGCCGCATTCAGAGCAGATGTATTTTGTGTCGGTCATTCTTTTTCCTCCAGCCATCCCGCCAGCTTCTCTATCGCGCCTTGTAGCCAATCCGTAAACCAATCCATTATCTGACTCCTTTGTTAAATAGGACTTATCCTATACAGCTATTCAACAGGGCTGGTCAACCGGAAAAATTCCGCCCAATCATACGGCTCTTCAAAAATAGCCAAAGGCGATACGGCTGCAAGACCATCCATGCGAAGGTCAACAGCATCGGAGCCGCGATAAACACGAATAGCCAAGCTGCTGTCGCGAACAACAATAAAACAAGGCCCGCCGGAATGCCGAGACAGCCAAGAACACTGATGCGGGGATAGACCGAGCTTGCCAGTGCCTGACTTTGTGACTTTAAGTTCGAGGAAGCTAAAGACACCGCTTTCCGAGCATAATAAGACATCGGGTACTCCGGGTATGGCCCAGCTTTCGAGACGGGTTGTTTCAATCTTCCGCTCGCTTCTTCTTAGACCGTCGCTTATTAGTCGCCACAGTCCGCTTTCCCGGTTTTTCAGCGCCTGCCTCGGCATCTGGTTCTTCGACTTCTTCGGGTGTGATGTCGATGATTGGTTCAAAAGATCCTCTAATTCTTTCGAGTTCACGCTCCACATCCTCTCTGCTCATCTGATCGATAGAGCCGGTCCTGATCTCTGATTTGCTAACGTATATGTCACCCTGGGCCTGCCCTCGACGGTACTCGGCCTGAACTGCCGCGCTATATGCTCCGTTCTCCAGAGCAATGTCGCGAATCTTCTGGAGGTCGCGGACGTGCTTTTTGTACCCGACGGCATACATCTCATCCAGTTCATCACGGTAGCGCGTGATCTCGGCCACAACGTGAGGGCAGATGTTCTGACTCGTCAGTTCGTATGCTCTAGTATGAGCAGACGCCGGAGGGTAGCCAGCGCGGATAGCCGCTTCACGCATCGTGATGAGGCCGTCGTTGCTGACTAGCTCTTTCACGAACTTTTCCTGCCGCCGCGTCAGCTTCCGGTTCGGTCCTCTTGTGGCGACGTTTTTCGCTGTCCCACCACTGTCTGGACCCGGTACATTAGAATTAGGCATAAACGCACTCCAAAAGGTCTTTTGTCGTTTAGTTTCAACGCTGTCCCGCCACTGTCCCACCGTTTCACTTTAAGAAAACCCTGTAAAGTGATATGGGATTAGACCCGGTCAGTTAATACTAGGTACAGTAACAGCAAAAATGGCGAAAAGCACTCTCTTTAACTGAGACTCTGTCCCGCGAGCAAGATTGCGTGACTCAAGAGGTGGGACACCCTCACATACAAAAAACCCTTATATAAGATATGGTTAGTAGACTGTCCCACCTGTCCCACCAATCCCGCCTAAAAACTCGGGACTTTATTTTTTTCTAATTTGTAAATTTACTACTATAGTGGGACGGCGGTACAACTGCGGGACGGTAGACTTCTCAGCGGTGCTCCATCTACCGCCCCTAACGAGCGCAGTACCCGGCCCCTCCGTGGCTAGACCTTTGTTCGTGGGCCGTGAAGCCCGCTTCGTTCATAGAGGTTGGTCCCCTACTATCCGGTCACTACCCGGAACGTTCTCTGTAAGCTGTTTAGAAGAACCGTGGGCCGTGGTTAGTGACCCTTACTTACTTATCGTTGGGTAGTGTTCCTTTGCGAACTCCACCATTTTTTCCATCCGTTCCAGCACCTCATCAATGCCGTTGCAGCCGTGGCAGTCGCATAGCTCGTGACCCATTTCTGTAGCTAGGTCTTCAAGCTCGTTGCTCATGTCCACCCAGTAATGATTTTCGCTGTGCCCGAAACCTCTTGAGTATTCAATTTCGTAAGTGAGACCGAACTCCGGGTACTGCCGGATCATTTTCTTGATCTGGTAGTAGGCCGGGTTGGACTTTGACTTAGGCTTCGACACATCGATGTCCGGCTTGGTCACGTTGTCCGAGATCAGTTCGTAGACCTCTGCGACCCGCGCCCTCCGCTTCACCCTCTTGTCTTTGATGGACACGATCTCTCGTATGCGACCGCAGGTGTAGCGGCGACCGCTGACAAGTTGCCAGTGCCACCCGGCGACGATCAGGAAGATGCGTCCTGGAGTCCGATCTTCCTTCGACATCTTCAGCCACCCGGCTAGGGTAGGTCCGGTTTTCCGATTTAATCGGACACCGGGCTTTTCCCATCGGCTAGCCTGAATGTTGCAGGCTCGAAGGGCATCCAGAACCTCGTAAGTGTAAGATCCCCGGATTACTTTGCGACCGTTCTGCTTCCGGATTAGCCGTGCAGCTTCTCCGGTCGTCAGGTTGGTCAGTGCCGATATCACGGACGGGCCGCAATACCGGTTTTTGTCTTTGCCATCAGTGATGGCCTTTAGTTGAATTTTTGCCATGGTTGACTCCTTTGCAAAAAGGCCCACGGCTCATCCAAACAGCTTTCCTATAGACTAGCTGCTCAAAAGAACCGTGGGCCGTGATTGAGGATTAGTGGTTAAGCAGCGTTCTCGTTCTTTTCTATCCAGTACGCGACATCCTCTTCGATGTCGCTAGATGTCTGGTCCATCCATTCTTCATGGTCTGGATGGTCTGGATTCATGTCGCCTTTTTTCATCGGCTTGATGGTCCGTCCTTTACAGAAGAACAACCCTATCGGGGTTGGCCTCTCTTCCGGCGTGGCTTCGTAGGTGAAGCCGCCCAGCGGGCCGCAGTTTAGCGTCTCGCTCGGCCCGTACATTACCATGACGGCGATGCCGTTCTTGGTGGCTTGGCTTCCGGAGTGTTTCACCGCGTCTTTGATAGCGGTGATCGGGTCGCGGGCCTTGGCCCAGCCTCCGTAGCTCCCGCCTGTGATGGCAAAGAAGGTACGTCCGTTTTTAAGTGTGTGATTGTCCATGGTTGACTCCTTTTATAGCAAAGGCCCACGGCTCATTCGAGCAGCTAGTCTAGTCGTATTCACAATGTCAAACAGCGGCGGCGCTTTCGCCGGGGGTCAGAGAGGCGGTCCTAGTCCGCTTCGCCCCGGTCTGGGCGTTTCTTATTTCTTGATACCATCGTATACGATTTGTCCCATAAAGTCCACCCCAAATTGTGGATAACTTTACGAATCCTGTGGATAACTTTACGAATCACCTGCGACAAAGTGTCGCACCTAAAAGAACAAAGTAAGAACAGAACGAATCGGACAATTGGTGCGGAGGCTTCTAGTGAGGGTGCCCCCGCTAACCCGCCAGCGTCTTAGTTTTCAGTCGTTGCTGGCCTGACCGCGTTTGGACTCGCTCGACTATCACTCGCCCGCTTCTTCTGCCATCCGCTCGTCGGGTCCGATTAGCTCTGAGCCCGCCGTCGTCTCCCGGTCACATGTAGCGCAGTAGTAAACAGGTTTCCAGTTCATCTCGTAGAGGAACTCATCCAGCCCGCCGCATTCAATGCATCGCCTATCTCTGTGCATAGAAGATATGTTCTCCGATTTGTTGGCATTTCTGGAGGTGCGT
>Ga0208919_1000426_pt1 | contig 28940 bp, 33 predicted proteins | sample 4_EtaG_FD_184076 | JGI IMG/M metagenome (GOLD analysis project Ga0208919, IMG submission 184076) | Marine viral communities from the Subarctic Pacific Ocean - 4_ETSP_OMZ_AT15127 metaG (SPAdes) (version 3) | ecosystem: Environmental > Aquatic > Marine > Oceanic | place: Pacific Ocean | collected...
ACATTACTCATATCATCAATGTCTATCCCATCTTCAAAAGGCAACGCTTTTGGATTAAATTTTTGAATAGCTTTTAATCCTGATTTAGCAAGCGACCCCATCTTTGTGTTAAATTTCTTTTCTTCAACACGTTGTTTAAGTGCATCATTTATAGTCGTACTTATATCTGAAGATTGAGCTTGAACATTTGCTGTTGCATTCACCATTTGTGCAAAATTCTGAGGCATTGCCTGAACTTGCCCTATACCACCTTTTGAAAACGATAATCCCGCCATTTTATTTTAATTTCCTTTTATTGCCTTCTAGCTACATCGCTAAAAGGACTTTAATTTCACTGCACCTATTATATTAAACAGAACCCAAACTGCTCTTAGATCGAATCCTCGTGAGAAAAATTTTCTCATTAAGCACCTAACCTTCCTATTTTGGCATTTTCACTTTGTTGCAACTGATGCTCATGCTGTTTTGCCCGTTTGATGACCCGATCTGCAAAACTCTTGTCTCCTTGCATTGCTGATTGTGCTGTTTCGCTTTGTAGTAAGCGTTGTAATTCTTGAAGCCTTAACTGATGAGCTTGTCCCGGTTTAATATCAACATCTGCTCCGGCAGCAATTTGCGCGAAGGCTGTTCTTTCATCTTCGATCTCTTGTTGGCTTGCCTGTTCTTCAGGCTTTAATAAGCGCTCACCAAGTTGCGGATCAATAAACTCAAACAACACTTCCATTGCAGAAGTCCGATCCACCACTCCATTAACATCAAACTCAACCGCAAGTTTAAGTAGATTTAATTTCTCTTTAACTAGCTCCATGTCCAAATTGGCAACATTGTAATAAACCATTACATCATATTGACCCTGAACTTCGTCACGACCAACCCGGATCGGTTCAGCTTGCCTAGATCCAACGACACGAAAATAAATTTCGTCATCCATAAACTGCTGCATCAACTGCAAACATTGGCATCCTATTTCACTCCAATAACGCAACCATTTGGAAATCATTCCTTGCTGACGCATCCGGGCATAAAATTGATTTTCATTACCAACTGGTCTGCCAAAATATCTATCAGCCATTTCACGCACTGTATTCTCCACCTCTTTGCTTCCCCCATCTAACCTTGGAGAATCCATGTACTGATAATCATCCGGCCTCATACGTGGAACCATTACACCTGGGCCGATCTTGCTAGGCGCACGACCGACTGGGTGCATCAATGGAGGCATGGTCGATAGGTAAGAACGATCTGTTCTTTGATCATATTCAGTTTTGATCTGCCGCTGCCAAGTTGCTGCGATTTCTCCATACCCACGACTATCATCAAGCCTACGACTTAAATGCTCACGCCTAAATGCAACAAATGGATATTGACCATGCCCGTAATTTAACAATTCTTCTCGACCAACAATCTGCTTACCCCCATCGGTTGATCTCGTATGTGGATTAAAGACAATGTAATAAATACCCGGCACACCGTTTTCATCACATCGACGTTCAAACGCATGAACTACTTCATACAATTTACGTGTATCTAAATCAGTTAAACCGGGCCTGTTGATTCGATTACGATTTGTTACTCCAGCCCACTCAGCATTACTTATTCCTTCAGCCCGATCCAAAACATGATCTGTCCATTCAGCATCCCAACCTCGCGCGTCCTTTGCATCTTTTAACTGTTCAGCAGTCATAAATTGCCTCCAAAATATTCTGCGAGCATCTTGCAAATCTGTAGTGTCTTGTGGAAAAAACACATCTTCACCAACACGTAACGCTTTTATTTCAGGACGATTCTTTATTAATTCAGGTGCAGTATAAACTGCAACTCCATCATTACGTAGATCCTTTATAATTTTACGAATTACTTTATCAGGTAAATCATCATCCAGAAGATCCCGACCCAATACCATTGCTTGGTCTTCAAGTTCTTCGTTCATTATTATTTCAGGCAAGCCAGCACCCACACTGTCAGGCTCCTGCTCTGCCGCCCAAGCACCTATCGTTTCCATGTCAATTTCACGATAAGCTGCACTGGTTTCCTGCTGCCAAAGAACACTCACCAAAGCCAAACCATTTTCACAATAATAGTTAGCTGCCAATTCTGCTTCATGGAAAAACTCTTTCATCTGGTTTTCCATTACCCAACGCAAAAGATTGCTGACCATAAAAGCACGTTTAGCATCCCCGCTTTCTGTTGGGCTTGCTGTAATTCTCATCTGCCTTAAAGATGTCATCAACATATCAACATCTTCTTGAACATAAGAATCAACCAAAGGAATTCGCGCATCAGAGCATCCATCAAATGGAACCGGGTTTTTACCCAGATTACGTTTCCATTTACGCCCATCAGAACTTTGGCCCGACCACTCGTTAAATCGCTCCCTTCTGTTTTCATCTCGTCGAGTCAACAATGTCGAAGACAATGCTTCACTGTACTCAACCACCAATTCCTCTAAATCTAACTCGTAATCTTTAGCCATGTTATTTAGTCCTTAATTTTTGTATCCATCCATTTGCGCAAGATTGGCTTTAACCAAGCATGGTTTTTAAGCCATTGAGCAAACCTCTCACCGTGCCTTAAATAAATTCTTAACAACCACCTTGGCGAATCCATCATCATATAACTTCTAAACTGCAACCATTTTGGATTTGTTGACCCATACACTTCCCTAGCTACCCAACAAAATAATGTAGCAACTTGAGATGCCGTTTTTACTCCATCCATAATATTCGCTACTTTATTAGCCCGGTTCTGAGCCTTAATTTGTCTATTAGCCATATTAGTTTGTAATCGCGCATTACGATCTGCAAGTTGCAGTTGTGTTCCCATTGGAGATTCAGGATTTAATACATCCTGATCAGTGTAGCCTCCCAATTGTGAGTTTGATTGAAGTGCCATTAACGGATTCACATTAGCGTTTTGACTTAGCAATCCCATTAACGGATTTCCGTATAATTGATTACGCATAGTTTGCGCTCTATAGGCGTTGTTTCTTGATTGATTCATTCGCCGCTCACGACCTTGCTGTAATTCACCAGTTGCATAAGCAATTGTTTCCGGCCCAGTACCAAAACCCATCGCACTTTTTAATCCAATTGCATCCTGACTTAATCGTCTTGAATCAATATTACTTAATTTGCCACGGTTTTGTAGTCCTTCAATAGAATCGTCCATTAACATATTAGATATTTCCATTTGGCGCGGATCTGCTGCACCAAAAGCTTCCATTGCTTGTGGGCCTAAGTCTCGAAGCGCACCTATGTTAGCTTGTCGATCCAAAGATTGTTGACCTCTAGCCATATCACCCATTCGATCTACTCCGTATCCTAATATGTCATAAAATTGCTCAGAGTGTTTTTGGTCACGATCCAAACCCATCTTTGTAACTTGATCCCCGAAGCGACTTTCTAAATCTAAATATCTATCAAACACTCCTGCTTGAGCGTCTAAATTCTTATTCATCATGTCTCCATAATTTATTGAATCATGCTTCAAGTATTTCTGCTTTTTTCTTCCCATGTCTTATTGTCCTTAATTTTTTTGTTACTTTATTAAAATGATCCCAAGACCATATTTTAAATCTTTCAACCTCTTCTGTGTCTCTATGCCAAGCTACGTATGGCAGCTTAAACGGGGCTACCTTTAAAAATTTTTGAAAAGGATTTACGCCAGCCGCAAGCCACACATACCAAACATCACAAACACTACGGTCATAAATTACTAATTCTCCCGCATTCTCAATACTGTGTTTAGGGACAGGACGAGCCATAAGAAAAATACTAGGATTACTCCACACATAACCATGCAGAAGATGCCACCCAAATGTATTATCAAAATCTTCATTCCCAGCCCACTCAACAGCCTTGGCAATTGGTTGATTTATATTTATATCCGTATTTAACAATTTATTATTATTTTGCTGCTTCCGTGTCTACTGGCTCTAACGTAGAAGCCAACATTTGTGTAAAACGAGCCAACCCTTCCGCTGGTGGATTCTGAGTTGCTTCAACATCAATAGAATAACGAGCAGAAAAATCTGTCTCTCTAGTATTTTCCGACTTCGTTGTTACACTTCCAGTGTGTGAATTAGAATGAGATCCACCTGCCGAAAAGCCCACTCCCCAGAAATGCCCACTTACAGAAGCATGACCCTCAGTCTTGGATTCATCTTTCTGAGTGTTCTCTGAAGACTCAGTGTTTGATGAATGAGATTTAACCTCCATATCAAAATGTACCTTCACATCTGATATAGATAAATTAGGTATCGTGACCATAGTCAATAAAGGCATTTTCACCATTTGCTTTAATGGTTTAGTTTGACCTTTGATCAGTCGTTCAACTTCTACGTCAACGGTACGGGTTCTGGTTTTCTTTGGATCATCTGGATCAGGCTCAAACCCAATCGAGGATACAAAATCCAAAGTTACTCCTGCTAATTTCTTCTGCCCTTTAGCGGCACTGACCAACGGGTCAACGATGAGTTCCGAGATCGGTAGACCTTGGAAATCCTTCAACTGTGCATCATCTGCTCCTGCCATAATATTATATTGTAGGTATTAATTTAACTAGGTTATCTCCAACTCTCGCCATGCCTTCAGCCTGATTCGTGCTGGAAAATTTTATTTTAATATTCGCCATTTTGTTTTTTCTTAGTTTACCCAAACAGCCAATTGCTTTTTCTCCGTCGTGATCCAAGTTTACTTCCAAGTCAACTTCACACGTATCTATTTTCAAAGTGTTATGAGGAACTAACGTAAACAACGGCACTTCAACTTCTTTATTGTTAAGCGTCATTTTCACAGTCTTTGCAGTTCCGTCTTCATTAAAATAACCATCTCTTACATTATTGGATAAGTTCTCTTCGACTGATTTTTGTGCGTGTACTACTGCTGAGTAAATACCGTCAAATATGTTTTGTAATTCCCCTGCCATTACCCTTTTCTAATTAATTCTCTACATTTTAAAATAATATAAAATAAAGTGGCTACAGAAATTGCACACTTTAATAAAACATCTATGGACAAAAACCAGTTGCCAATACCTCCAACACTAGCCAAATAAACTTTTACTGAATCAAAATCCATAATATTATATCTTATTTTTTAACACTTTTCTTTTTAGGTCTTGCAGTTGGCTTTGACTTAGGTCTACCCGGTTTAGGATATGTTCCTGGGCCACTAGGCATCGTTTACCTCCTCATCATTTGTAGAGTCATCCTTAACAGGATCAGGTGTTGGTTCAGGTGTAACTGGTTCTGGTTCTGGTGTTGGCTCAACTGTTGTGTCCAAAGTCACTGTAGGTGCTTCAAAGTTTTGAGCATTAATCGGTTGCTGGGCCTGACTTACTAATTGAGCGTCCAAGCTACTCCACCAATTTTGGTCTGCTGCAAATTGATTAACTATCTCTGAAGTTTTCTCGGCAGTTAAATCGTTTAGCATTAGCATAGTGCCTTCTTCCGGTTTCCAGATTCCGTCAATGTACGCAGAGTTACCCTCATTGTCATCCGAAGTGGCAGTGAGGCCGATTACTAATTCGCAACAACACTGGGGGTTGTCGCTTAAACATCTGGGTTCTAATCTGACCAGACGGTATGTGTTGTTATTACTCATCTTATTTATTTTCCAAATCTTCTATTCTCTTCAATGCATCTTGCAACGCTGCCCAAAGGATTGGGATCATGTCAGTTTGATTGACGCTCTTATATCTATCCACATGAGTAGATGTAACTACTAAATCGTTCTTATTAATTTTCTCCTCAACCTCATGTGCAAGAAATCCGATTCTGTCTTGTGTTTGAATTTTCTTAGCATCGCATTTGTCGCTCCACTTGTAGCTGTAAACTGGAACGCCTTTTACTAACGATGCAGCTTCAGAAGTATCCCATAATGAAGTGTCATCTTTTAATCTTTGATCTGACCAAGTGGTGTGTCCGTAGGATGCGATATAGCCAGCGACTTTTATGCCGTAGGATGTGTCTACTAGAGTTGCTACACCTAATCTGGAAGAAATATAACCATCTCCCGTTATGTGTAATCCACCTGTTGTGCTTTTAATTCCACCACCCACATAAAGTGAATATGTAGAACCTGTTTCTGGACTTGCGGCATTTACAGTTAATCCAGAAGTTCCAGAATTATAATTATACCAAAGCCTATGAGCTTCACCTACCTCATTGCCGCCAAGATGAACTGCAACTTCATGGTTTGTCTGTGCAGCGTGGGTTTCACTTACTGTTCCACTACCACTGCCTCCTCCACTTTGATCTACCCAGCTTAGTGTGCCTCCTCCACCTACTGCTAAAACTTGATTAGCACTTCCGATAGCTGTTGGAAATGTGTATGCGTTGTTAAAAGTAATTGGCCCACTACCAGATATTGAAAGTCTGTTAGTTTCGTTGGTCATAAACGTCAACGCTCTACCACTTGAGTTGTGGCCAAAATATGCCGCAGTTCCATTCATGGCTAAGAATGTGGTGTAGCCATTTCCCGTTACTGCAAATTGCCCAGCTCCTCCAGCAGAGGGCGATATATCAGCGGCTTGAGTTACATGAAATTTGTTTGATGGATAAGCTCCAATTCCAATCCGATCTACAGAAGCATCTAAAATAAAAAGATTAGTGTCGGTATCACCTTCCATACGAACGTCTACGTCATCACGCCCGTCTTCATTGAAGCAAACTTCATTAGCTTTAAATCGGATTTGTTTTAGTCCAGAGGAGTTGCGGATATAATGGTTAGCAGCAAATTTAAGACCATCAGTGTCCACCCATAACCTTGAAGCAGCACCAACACCGATAGAATATCTTTCGTTGCCGTGTTCATATTGAATATAACCTCTGTACCTTTGGTTCCCGTTAGTACCATCTGAAAAATAAATTGAACCAATATGGGAAGGGCCAGAAACAATAGTCATACCATTGTGACCAGTTGAGTCAGTTGCGTATTTACCTACAATTAAATTATTTGCATAAGGCGATTCGGCGTAGCTTGATAAATCGGACGCTCCAATACTGACATTATCTGTACTGTTTATTACTATATCATTATTGCTAGTAATGTTGAACGCACCACCTCCAGCGAGTTTGCTAACATAAAACGAATCGTCTCCTCCTTCGCATCTAACTTTACCAATTGCAGATCCACCACTATTATTTAATACCAACGTGCCATGCGAAGTAACTCCCGGCCCCCCTAAACTTAAATCGGTATTTCCTCCAGAACCTCCTTTGATGTAACTCTCTCCATCAGAATGGAACTGAAGGGTTTGCGTTCCTCCATCTTTGTAAGCACGGATTAAACAATCGTTAGAAGATTGACGAACATTAAACATCGCATCGCCAGCGTTGTCTTTTATGCTCAGAGCATTTCTTCCATCGCCTGTACTTTTAATTGATAGGGCATCTTGGGAATCGGCAGTAGTGTTAACACCAATTGGATCTGAAAAGGTACGCTTACCAGCTTGGCTGACCCTTATATATTTCCAGCCTGAAATGTAAGTGCCTCTTGTGCCTGACGAGTGAGTGTAATTAAACAGTGCTTGTGGCGTAAAATATTTAGTTCCCGTTTCCCATTGACCAGTTGAGCTGCCCGTATTTGGCCCAAGATAACCGTGTACTTTAGTCCATCCAGAAGTACCGGGGCTAGTGTTAATCATTACCCAGTATCCGTATGAACCGGGATTTCCTGAACCAGTTGATGGTTGTCCAAAATCTTCTTTGTACTCAATAGACCCCATGTAGTGACCAACTGCACCAGCGTCTTTTACCCAGCACTCACAATAAATTATAGTGTCAGGCTCAACTGGTATCATTGGGAATGGTGATCCGTAAGTTGCACCAACATTTACATTTCCAGCTATGTAAACTGAATAACCAGCGGGAGCAGTAGAGTCGTTTTGAAAATTAACATTAGTGCTATTAAAAAATGATTGTAGTTCAGTGTCACTCCACTGCGGGTTAATAGACCAAACTGTTTCCCCTTCTGATGAGTAATTTAACGGGTAGTTATTGTTTAAATATAAACCTCTTTTGTGTGTGCGAGTAACTGACCCAGAAACAAATACACCATCGTTAGTTGTGGTTAAACGAGTCGCTCCAGCGTGTTTTAAATAAACTGGTGAAGCATTAACTTCTAAACCTTTATATGCACTGCCATCTCTTGAAACTCCGATTATTGAACCAAGACCAGAAGTGTTCCCGTGAATTGCGACTCCTTGTGCGTCTGAACCAATATGCGTTTCACCGTTTTGTTTTATTTTTAAACGAACATGAGTAGCAGTGCCTACAGATGCGTAACTCTTGAACTCGTAACCACCTTGAACATTGCTGCGCGAAACAAATGTTGCAGTGTCTCCATTTTGTAAAATGTCAATTGCTCCGTGAGCGTGGTTAGTGTCTTGAACACGCAGTCCATAGCCATGATTATCAACTGCTGTAGAACCTGATCCGTTTGCGGCGATGTGTAATGTTTGCGTTGGAACAGTTGTGCCTATGGAAATTTGATCTTGAGCAATAGTCAGTACCGCACTGTTATTGTCCCAGAATTGAGTTCGTAAATTTGTGGTGTCTGCAACAATGCGACCAACAATACTGTTATCTAATCTCCGCCAGATTAACGCTGACGCTAGTCCCGTATTATTTGGGGTTCTTATGTAGGTAGTGTTGTTAAGTGCTAGTTGACCTTCTTCATCAAATCTAGCTACCTCAGTTGAACTATTAACGCCGTTTTTTCTAACTCCAAATGCTAAACCAAAACTGTAGTCTGTACTTTGTGCATTTATTTTTACGCCTCTAATATATGGCCCACCGCCAAGGAAATTGTTTGTAGAATATCTTCCTCCAAAAACTATTGAACCACCAATGCCAGCAGCAAGAGAAGATTGGTCGTTAAGATAGATACTAGAGGACGAGTCTGTGGGCTGACCGTTGCCTACGCTTTTGTTTACAGTTAATGTACCACTAAATCCAGCAGTAGTTCCAGAGAGAGCAGCAAAGGTACAGCTTCCAGATACAGTCAGATTGTTGTTTACGGTTACTGTACCACCAGAACCAATACTTAGCCTTAAAGTGTGAGTACCTGATACGTCTTCATAAATGTTGTACTTACCAGCACCACCACCAGTTAACCAAATTTTATTATCATCAGTGTCTTCGTAAACCGTGTAAGGAGAAGCTGCTTTTATATGCAGGGGTTTTATCGGGACGGGTTGTCCTATGCCGACATTGCCGCTGTCTAATATCGTCATCGCTGTCGTTAAAGGGGCGTTTGCCGTTGTTGATCCTTTAACCCTAAAATGAAGATGACCCTTGCTGTTGCCTCCTGTTCTTTCGTGAACTATTGCTGCGCCGGGAGTATACCCTGTGGTCAGCGAGCCACCACTTGCCCACGCAGTAAGAGCTAATCCAATTTCTTCACCGTCACTTACTCCGTTGCCGTGAATATTTAACGAATACTGCGAAGCATTTGCCGAAGCGGTTGCATCAACATCGTCAGTCCTAACCACCAAACCTCCAACTGGATCAGTTTCCCCGATGCCTAAATTAGAACCGCTCAACGTCATTTGCTGACCGTTGTTGGTGAAGAATTTTAACGTGGAATTTGTAGCCTCAATTCGCTCATGTGAGTCAGCCCATTGCAGTGAGTATCCGTGATCTAAATTTAAATGACTGTTATCAAGTGTAAGATTACCATTAATCTCAACGCCTGTATTTGACACAGCAATCTGACTAACACCACCAGTGACCAAGTGCATGGTATCATTTGCACTGCGGTACAATCCTGTGTTTAGGTCGTTAATAAATGTGATACCGGGATTACCAGCATTACCATCTCCAGCTCTGAATCTTGTTGCAAAGACACTTAACCAGCGAATGTTATATGCACCCAAATCTTTTGCTGCATCTGAGGCTGGAAATACGTTTCCTCCTAGAGTTGTATTACCACTAGAGTCAATTACAAATCTAGTCGCAGTTGCATCAATGTCGTAAATGCTAAACCCTGCATTGGTAACGCCCGTCACTCCCTGCATCAACTGAAAATTATCAGCACCACTTGCCCCGCCTGTTAACTTAATTGAAGCTAATCCTGATGCATCATTTACTATTAAGTCAGTGCTAATTGTTACACCAGTTGCGGTAGTGGTGAGCCTCGCTGATTGATTGAAATAAAGACCGGTTGCCCCATCATGGTCTACAATAAACGATACGGCAGTGTTGCTACTGTCAGTTAGATGAAAGTCATTGGCTTGGATGTTTAAATTGCCAGTGGCGTTATTAATTCTGGAATGGCTTCCATCATGGTAAATTTGAAGATCATCGCCACTTCCCCAAACAGATTTAACACCATCGTTCGCACGGGTGAGTTCCATGCTCTCATCCCACTCAAAGAATTTTCCGTTATCTGCCCAAAACCTTACATCATGCCCATTACCGTTTGATCCAACTGTTATTATGTTGTTAGCTTGCAAAGGTTTGCTCAGAACTGTTTGTCCAGCAGACCCATCGCATCTTAAATATTCAGCAGGGGTGTGATGAGATGTAGCAGCATATAAGGCAATATCATACGCTCCAGTTGACCCAGAACCTTGATGCCCAGCACTTAAAACAATGTCGTTGGCCCATGTGTAAAATCTGGTTGCTCCGTCATAAAATATTTTACTGTTCCAGTTCATATCGTTGGAACCAATTTGAACCTGACCGTTTGATCTCCAACTAATTTGAGGAGTGCCGCCTCCTGTTGCTACTGAAAAATCTGCTGTGCCGCCATTATTGTCTGCACCTTTAACCAGCACAGAACCACCATCAGGATTTAATGCAATAGCATCATAAGCACCACCAGTGAAGCTTTGCAGTTTTGCTTTTGTTCCATCATGGCTGACACGCAACAAATTATTAGTGCTGTGCCAAAAATCTGAGTAACCTCCTCTAACAAATAATTTTGCACTTGTAGCGTTTGACCCTCCAAAGGAACCGTTGCCTTCAAATATAGGTGAACCGTTAACGTGCAATGGTGCGTTTATTGCCCCACTTGAAAGCCCAATGCCTATGTTACCATTTCCTTTTACGATGAATATATTAGCATCACCATCGCTCTGCACCTTTAGAATATTAGAACTTGCGTTACTAGTAGCAGTTTCAATTAGTAATCCATTGTCCTCAGACTGAGTGCCAGTGTTTCGGATTTTGCCTACAAACTGACCATTTGTTGTATCAAAACCATTACTGTAAGTCCCAGCATTAGAGTTTATAATTGGAGTAGCATATTGCCGATCAAGATAAACCCTAAATTCTTTTAAAACTAAATTTTGACCATTCCCTGCAATAGCCGCTCCACCTCCAGAAGCAGACACCATTTGTATGAGTATCTTATCTCCAGCTTTGGCTTTGTCTGCACCTACATCAATTCGGTAGCGACGATAAGCATGAACACTAGCTGACTGCCCAGTGTCTAAACCATTCCCGCTTGTGCTTGAGTTAAAAAATGCTGTGGCTATTTCGGAAGATGTAGTTTCATTATAAATTCTGTATCTCCAGTAATAACTTCCACTTGCTATGAATGCTGAAAACTTAATTCTGAACGAGCCGGATTTATCACAATAAAACTCCCGCATCGTATGGTAGTTGGAGTTTGTACTGTCATCAGCAACTTGTTTCTCTGCGTCTTGACTGTAATACAGAGTATCCCCAAGTGTGACGAAAGGATTTAAATTTAAAACACCATTACCCGCAGTGTTACCGCAATACAAGTTTCCATTAGTAGTATTAACAGCAAGCTCACCCGCCTCCAAACTACTTGGCGTACCAGAGCTATTGCGTTTTATTTTTATGGTGTTAGACATTTATCAGAATGTGCCACCGTCTATTGTTTTGTTTGTTAAAATCTGAGTTGCATTTATAGTGCATACTGAAGATGTATCTATTACAAGAGTGTAGCTACTAGCTGATCTGTTAACAGTTATTCCAGAACCCCCTGTTATATTTAAAGTATCTCCACTATTAAATGCAGCGGCAGTTCCTGCATCATGGCTAACAGTCATTGCAAAATTATTAGCGTCTGTAGCTCCAGTGTAACCAAGGTTTGCTAAAGCACCACTAGCAGAATTAGCTCCAGTACCTCCATTTGCAACCGCAACTACTCCTGTGACATTAGCTGAGTTGCCAGTAGTGTTTTGATTTCCTGTTGCGTTAACACCCGGTAAATTAATATTTGCCGATCCATTAAAACTAACACCGCCGATTGTTCTGGCAGTGGCTAAAGTAGTAGCAGTGTCAGCGTTGCCTGTTACATTACCAATTAAATTTGCTTGGATGCCAGCAACTGTTCCACTGAACACTTCACTGGTGTTAGTCGCATCCTTATAAAATACATATCTTGAATTAGAATCATCCCAACCAAAAAATCCTATCTTTGCATTTGATCCATCATGGTATCTAAATTCTATACCCCTGTCTTTGTTATCATCTGAACTCGGTGCAGTATCTCCTCCCAATGTTAAAATAGGATCGTCAACGGTCATTGTTGTAGAGTTAACCGTTGTAGTACTTCCGTTAACTTGAAGATTTCCGGTTACTGTTATGTTACCAGTAACAGCAAGGTTCGCCCCTACTGTATTGTCTCCCGTTGTTGTAACACTTGCAAAATTAGCAGCAGAAGTTGTACCCAACACAAGGTCGCTTTTAAATTCTGTAACTGTTCTTCCAGTTAGCCCTGTTGACCCAAAAACTGCTATTTCACCAGAACTACACGCTTCATCTAATTTAACAATCTGGTCGTTAGCTAAACCAACTTCACCACCAATACGGGTTGCTGTAACAGCACCACCCTGCGTTGACTGTCTTCCAATATATAAACGCTTAGTTCCGTTAGCCCATGCTAACTCACCATAAACTACATCTGAATTACTAGGGTTACTGTTGCTATCCCAAGTAGAATTTTTCTTAATCTTTAAAACATTTGCCATTAGTTGAACTCCTCACATTCTATAGTGCTGCTTGTGTTTAAATAAAAATTTGAAGGCTGATTGTTAAGGTTAGTTGAGTTAGTTGCGGTATCTGCATTTGTAGCATTAGTCGCAAAATCAGATGTTTCAGCTTTTAAAACTCCTGAAGAATCTCTTTGTGGAATTGCGCTTGATCCAGTTCCAAGATTTACCCTTTTAATTCCAACTGTATCTCCAACTGCAATTTCATTTTCTGCAAGATCAGGAAAAGTTGAATTTATATTTGAATCGTTATCCTGGGCCGATCCATTAACAGACAATCTACCGTCTGCTGTTAACTTTGCATCTCCTTTAATTGTGACTGCTTTAAAGCGCCCATTATCTTGAGCAATTAATAATTGAGCTTCATCGCCCGGTCGTAATTTGACAGGATCGATCTTAGCTTGATTACTAATATCCCCATTCCTAATCATTAGAAGAATAACAAATCCATTTCAGACACGTTTCTTAAACGTGTGTCACTTAAAAATGTACCAGAATTGTGAGACATAAAATAAAACTTAACTACTACTTTTACTGCTGAACCAGTTCCAGCAACAGCATTAGCTGCATTATGAGCAAACGCAGTGTAAGGATCAGTAGCATACGCACTTCCTCTTCCAAATACTTTTACCGGATCTCCTACTGCATAAATTCCATCTTGAAATACAACATCATAAGTTCCTACTGCTGTTTGAGTAATAGATGCAATTCCTGAACATTGAGAAACATTGAAAGTAGCTACAGAACTAGCATCAAAGCCATCGGGGCCAAAAGTTCCACCATTTTGTAAAACTTTTGCAAATGCCCTTGGTATGCATGGATGATGCCCAAATTTTAATCGTTCACCAGAAGCAGTAGAGTATAGCGTTTGGTTTTTAGCTGTAGGTTGTAGTGCTGATGCTTTGCCGTGCCATCCTGTGTCTCCAGATTCTAAAGCAGGGTTAAAATCTAACACACCACCCCAAAAATCAGCAGTTTCTGATGCAATTCCTCCACTAGAACTATCTCCACCACCCGGCGATAAAGAATTAATGGTAACTGAATAGTTAGATATTTGAGAACTTCCGACAGAATTATCTGCCATCATATCCCTAACTATTCCATCGTCTTTAACTTTAATAGTAAAATCAGTGGCAGTTTGATCTGTTACCTCAAGAGATGAATCAGCGTGAAGTGTTTTACTTTTAACCAAATATTCATCTGTCCATGCTTCTCCTGTTTTAGTTGATGAACCGATAAGAAACGCATTACGTTTTCCTGCATATAATTCATCAAATTTATCAAGATCAGCCGAGTTAGAACCACTAGCTAATATTACTCCTTTGAATGCTGCGTTTGTTTCTCCGGTAATTGTGGCATTCCCCATTTTTGCCGGAGAAATTTGTGTGTCAGCTATTTTTGCTCCGGTAATTGTACCGTCTTGAATATCAACTGCACTAACTGTTCCTGTTATTGCTACACTTGGCTTTGCTCCCTTACGGAGTTTAGCGAGTGTTACCGCTTCGTTATCTGGATAATTTTCTCCTGCTTCTACTGTTACTGCTAAAGGCATATTAAACTTCCTTTCTTAAAATTTTATCTTTTGGCAACCCATCTACAACCACACTTGAAACTTTTGTTCTTCCTTGAGTTCCATTTACAACTAACTGGACATATCGTCCTTTTTCATTGAGTCGTAATTTATGGCTACTTTCCTGATGCAGATCAGGAAACACCCCATTTGTTTTAGGCCAGAAAGTTCCGTTAATAGAATAATCCTGACGATACGGGGTATTAAAATCATCATTTACATTGGTAGCATCATAATCAGGCGCATAAAATGGCTTGTCATATTTTGTCCGATCAAACGTGACAGTCTTTACTGCAACGGTTTCTTTAGCTCCATCTACGGTTGCTTGAGTGTTAAACTGACTGTTTAAAGTTTGAACATTGATTGTTGCAGAATGCCAATGTTTACGCCCGGTTGTATTTATTGAATAACCCCGTGTTTGAATTTGATCTGCAATTTGAGTTCCACTAACTATATTATTAGCAACTGTTTCGTCAGTTAAACCACCTAGTTCTGTATCATCATACAATCCAATATTACCGTTGTAATCTAGGTAGCATAATCTTTTTTTACCCCACACAGTTAAGAGAACCCATTTTTTAACTGCAATTGTGTCATGCCCTGACCATGATTGATTTATAAAATCATAAACTAATACTGCGTTATTGTTTAAGTTTGATGAATCATCCAAACAAACAGATAAATAATATCGATTATTATGATATGCTGAAACCGCATTCGTAACTTGATCCCATCTGATTTTATTTATTAAAGGTTGAATAGGATCTGAAACAGGCTGATCAGAACCTTGTATGGCTCCACTTTGAGTAATTGCCAAACTACAAACTCCACGTTGATCAGAAAGAAACCAAACATCTTTACCGACACTAACAATTGAATCTGGAGCAATACAACCATAGGCACTTGTTAATTGATCTAAAACAAGATCCTCCATATTACCGTAAATATTGCGCACTACATAAATGGATTGTTCCTTAAAACAAATTACTGTTGTTCTGTCGTATTTATGGAGAGCAACAAGTTTATCAGCACTACCTTGATTTATTCTAAATGAAGACAGAACAGGCTGATACCGAGTTGGGTTTAAAAAATCTGATGCAGAAACTAAATCCCGGCTATGCGGAACAATCATTCTATTTTGAAAATAAATTCCATTATCAGCATTTGGAATTGGTTCTAGTCCGGTAATATCATTTTCATCCAAACCTTCATCTGTTTCTGATTGAGTAATAACTTCAAATCCAATGTTTAAATCACTCATCATGTAAGGCGCTTTATCTTCGCCTCTAAACATAATTACCTTATGAAATGCTTGAACAAATGTGACCGGGCCATCAGCAATTAATCCATTTAATTTATAAGCGGCCATCCCTTCCCGGCTTACATAAATTCCATCACTTGCAGCAACGATTAAATATTCAATACTATTTGGATCAGAAAACGCTCCTACACCATAAACTATTCCAAATGAAAAAACTCTCTGACCACTTAATTCAGTCCATTCACTATTTGTTTCATTGTTTGAAGCTAAAGGCGCTTTAACAGTTCCAGAATTTACTTCGTTACGAATAAAATATGGGCCTTTTAAAGGATTACTTACAGCACCTTGTGTAGCAGTTAATTGAACATTAGCGGGTTCTGATACAGTTACATTTGAAACTTTACCTACAAACGAATTATCACCTTGAAAAAACAAGACATTAGGATTTGCCCCGGCTGAAGTTACAATAGACTCATAAGTTCCATTGGAAGTAAAAGTTGGCCGATTTGTGCCATCTTCACCTATGAATAATTTTAAAGTTCCGGCAGTACAATCTGACAACGTAAACTTTACAAAGTAGACATGATTAACCGTTGCCCCCATGTCTTGGGATAAATTTGATGCACTAACTGCTGTTCGTGCGGCTTTGTTTCCGCTGATTGTCCAGCCAGTTCCCTTTGTCCAAACTGAATCAGTTGCAAAGGTTCCGTTTGTTATACCAGTGGCAACATTAGTGTCGGTATTGGTGTCACCAGAGATTCGCCGCTTCCTACCACTATAACGTACAATATCATCTTTAGCATAAACCTTGTGTTCATAATCCAAACCGGATTTATTACTCCAAGGTAAAAGAACTACACCTGGGCGGGTTTCAGCAACCCCATTTACAAATCTTTTATTTTTAGCACTAGATAAAAAACCCGGAGAAAGTTGCGCTGGATCGAGGCGCATATTTACTCCGACAAAACCCTGATCTCCATCTGTAAGATATTCTGGCATTATTTACGTTCCAATTCGTATTCATACTCAGCGAGTTTTTTTAATACTTCCGTTGTGAAACGTGGTGCTGCTTTCGCCGCTGCCTTGAACTCCGGGTGGGTCAACATTCGATCCACTCCATTGAACTGAGTCTGCTGACATCCCATCGCTATTAACATTACGAATAGCAGCATCGATCCTATCAGTCTTTTGTTCATATCTTTCACGCGCGTTCTTTTCTTTTATAGCATCATTTAACTGAGCTAATAGCTTCGCCAAAACTGGAAAAGCATTTATCAAGGTCGCTATCGCCTTGATTAAACCCATTTATTTATTGGCTTCAGTTTTAATGCCGTGACGCACAAAAATAGCGAGCAATGAAGTGATACCGACATTAATTGCAGAACCTAGTTCCAAATCCCCTGTCATGTATCCTGCTAATGCACCGATTACTCCTGTGATCCCTGTCCACAATGTTTTTGATTTTAACATATTATTTATTTTATTTTGTTATAGCCAAGGACAGGAGGGCTATTGCCCCCCTGCCTCAGCTAGTTCGGGTTCGGCAACTTCACTGTTACCATCCAGCGCACCAACGCCAGAATCTGGTTGTTTTTCAAGGTATTCCAAAATCGCCTGAGCGTTTACCTTTGTGTTTTCATGTGCCTCGGCTGGTACTGAAGCTGCCCGTGCTACTGCGTATAAGCTTTGTAGCGCCTGTTTTAGCTGATCTATCTCTTTCATTTTTTAACGTGAACCATCAATTTTGACATCTACCTGAGAGGATTGTCCTTCTTGACGTTCAAATTTATCGACTAACTCTATTAACGCTTTATCTGCTAATGCAATTTGTGCTCCAGCTAAAGTTTCTCTTTCATCAGAAATCAGAATATCAGCGGCAGCGGCATGAGTTAAAAAAGCTCTAAAGTCGCGGGGGATATTTATAATCGCCCAATCATTTGTTCCGTCAGAAGGATCATCACTCCCGGTTGCGGTGTGTACTGTTTGCGCTTCATACAGACTGAAGTCTGCACCCGTTGCCGGGTAACGCACAACATCACCTATTGAATAAGCTGTGCCGGAAGTCCATGTATTATAAAAAAGGCTAGGCACAACTTGCCTATATTTAATATAAACGATGTTTGGCCCATCGATAATCTGCACACCATTTTCGCTTTGGAAAAAGTTTTCCTTTTCTGCTTTTGTGTTCGTGCGCGGATCTTCGTCCCAAACCCCCAGCACATCCCCGATCTTGTTTTTTCCGGCTTGTTCCCAAGCAACGTACTTATCAAGTTCGGTTAATTTTCCCCATCTTTCATTATTACCAGTGGCGTTTGGAACAAGTGTTCCACTGGAAGTGTGAGCAGTATGACAAGCATAAAACAATCCATCAGAAGCATATTCAACAATATCTCCTACGGCATAAGCTGCACCAGCAACCCAAGGATCATCTGCGTAACTTTGTTTTGATTCAGCCCAATGGGTTAAAGTAGTGGGAGCATTACCAGAGGTTTGTTTAAGTGCTTGGTAATATTTTTTTTCAGTCGGATAATATACCTCTGCTCCTGCCGCATACGTAGTACCAGAACTATATAACGCTTTATAATAGCGTTTTTCTACACGGGTCAAATCAGGCCACTGATAAAACTCCCAAATTTGTTTTATACGAGTATCAAGAAAGGTCTTTATTGCTTCCGAATCATCTGAACTTAATTCTGAATAAACTCGCTGACAATAAGAGACAACACGCCTTAATAAATCGCTATAGGTTATTGTTTCCACGGGGTGGCTTCTTTGTTGTCTTTAAGAAATTTTTTGACGTTAGAATCGTCTTTCCAAAAATCTGGATCTTGTTGAACCCAACGAAACCAAGTCCGGGCATCTATTACACCTTCGAGTCTTAATTCCGCTTTTCTATTTGGTTGATAATTTTTATACCGTTGAAATATCGTTGATGCACGATTTCGGTATTTAGCTTTTTCTGCTCGAATATAATTCTTATGAAGTTCGGGATCACGCAAAGCACGGGCAACGGAGGCGCTATCGCGCCCCCGCTTCCCGAACTTGGGTATAAGTATTTGACCCGGCATTACCCGTTGTCTACTGCTGGATCTTTACGATCCGCTGCCTTATTGATTCTGCACCAAATGTTGACTGAACCAGCAGTCAAGTTGGCTCCACCAGTTGTTGTAGTAAGAATGACTTTGGCAATTAGATTACCATCAGCATTCACCCCAATTGGAGCGCCAGTTGCATTTGATCCTTCACCAATAAGCATTATTTTTCCGGCAGTGAGTTCAAGATCACCGTTATCGATAAGCCCATCAGTTGAACCAGTTACACCTAAGTCTAACTTTGTTCCTGCATTTGCATGATCAAACGGGGTAACCATTTCCACACATACATTATCAACAAAATCACCTAATTTAAGTTCACATAAATTAAGTGATTCGTTAGCGCCACTGGTACCCACAAAATCGGCTTCAGTAACATTAAACATATGGGTAAAACCCTGCCTTGTTGCTTCTTGATTTGTTAAAGAATATTTATTCATAACTTTCTTTTAACCTCCTTATTAAGCTGCTCCAGCACCATCATCAATTGCGGCTAATCCCTTTGGATTTTTACAACAAAGAGAATAGATAGTCTTGGCGTAACCGCGAGGCCCACCACCTTCATTGTCCAAATTATGAACAGATAGAGGCTCCATGTATTGAAGCTCTAAGAGATCCAGATCAAGGAGCAACCCTGCATCTGCATCAAACGTAGTTCCGTTATGATTTAAGAACACGGACGGTAATACGTTTACGCGACCAAAACTGGAATTGAATACTTTCACTTCCAAATTAATAGTCTTACTAGCAGCATTATCATTTATTGAATAACGCTGTGATGTAGCATTATTTTCAACGCGAGTGAAGTTATCAATCTTCTCAACTACTTCCGGCCCAAAAACACCCATGTAGGTTTTTTTAGATGAATGAGTTTCAAAAAGAGATTGCAACACTCCATTAAGTTTAGCTTCTGTGAGATCACCAGCAGCATTAATGTCTTGAGCTTCTGGTGTGCGATATTCAGCAGGAATATCAGCAGCAACAGCACGATCCATTTGATCAGTTGCAACATTTCCTCCAGCAGCAACATCAGTACCTTTTGTACGACCACTTGCTGTCCACTTAAATAACCCACGGGTTTTCCAGGCGTCATTACCGTTACCTGATTGACGATCATTGTTTGAACAGATTGTTGCTTCAATGTCGCGCTTCATTTCACGAAGCGTTTTCATTTTAGCATAATCATATTCATTAGCTACCGCTGCGGTATCGACTAACATTTGAACATCGGAAACACCAAAATCGCGGGTAGCAATTTGAATGTAGTTACCAAACCTCTGCCGTTTTGCAGCTTTGTTTGTGAACGATCCAATGTCTTTACCTTCTGGTTGACCATCAGTTGATGGTGTTGCCAGTTCATCTGCTAACACCTCTGTGAAGGTGGCTTTTGGCCCCGGCCCTTTTTTCATAGCGGAAACAACCGGAGTCTGTTCCGGTTCCAAGATGGTTAAAACATCTCGTAGGTCTTCCCTGTTTCCACCAGTAGTGGAAGGCGAGGCATAACTATTGGCTGATGCCATATTATATTTTTCTCCTTATGCTGCGTTGGCAGCTTGTCTTGCTCTGAGCAGTTGCATAACTGCATCGGCACTTCCATTAGAATCTGAAACTGCTTGTTCAGCCTTGGACAACCCTTTTTGTTTAGATGACGCATTCGCCGGAGGCGGTGCGCTTGCTGGGGTTGCAACTTTCGTTGGAGCACTAGATTTTGAAACCTTCTTGGGTTTTGGTTTTGACTTAGGTTCCGAAGCAGAAACTAGCTCATTATTATAAGCCATGAGTCCCTTGTAAAAAACACCTACTAATTGTTTATAATTAGGAAAGCGTTTTAATTCAGGCATCTCACGTAAAATTTCCTGATACTGTCCGTATTCATCGCTAGAAGTTTCATTCCAAGCTGGAAAATGTTGTCCGATTACATTGTCTAATTGAGAATGATCGCCCAGCCATTTTTCTCTTTTTGGAATTTCTTCCTCTAACATTTCTTCCGCGTACTTTAGAATTTGTTCCGATTGATCACTGTCATAGTCTTCCGTTTTACCATTTGGCAGTTCATATTCGCCACCATCTGGATTTCGCAAGGCCCATCGACGCATTTCACGAAACTGTTTTGCCTGATTACTCAATTCTCTTTGGGTCATCACAGAAGCCAATGGATCATTGGCCGACAACCTTTCAGTTCCTTGCTTATCAAGCATTTCCTTTAATTTTACGTTTTCAGTTTCAGTTTTCGATAAGCGATCCTCTGCCTCTCGGCGTTGTTCTTCGGCTAATTTCTTTTGAGAAGTTAACTTTCCAATACGCTTATTGATTGCTGCCTGAGTCTTATTCTCCGATTCTTCAGATTCCTCACCTTCATCCGCGTCTTGCGCGTCTGGCTCATCGTCCTCTTCTTCAACCGGGGAATCCTCTACCCCTTCAGAATTCTCATCATCTACTGCTTCCTCTGACTGAGGAATTTCTTCATCTTGAGAATCTTCCGATACATCCGGTTCGGTCTGCTCTTCAACCGATCCAGTTTCCGTTTGGGCATTACTTTCTTTTAACATCTGCCCCAAGCCCTCTAGGGTAATGTTATCCGCGTCATTTATAGCTGACGGTTGGCTCTCTTGTTGTTCTGCAACTGTACTCATGCTTTTAACCTCGCAAGTCGGTGACATTGGTTAATTTGGGCAAACCAAAGAAAAGCCCGAAGCAGAGAATGAATCGGGTTTTGGCTAAAAAATCAAATGACTGATTTGGTTTTACCGGGGTTTATCCCGGTTTCAGGTGTTTTTAGGTGAATTTAGATGCCTTCATCTTCCACATTATCCCATATCGATCGTAAATGCTCGTCTAACAGGACAAACGCCGATATTTGACCAAGAGCATGGTTTTGTTTTCCTGCTTCTGAAGCTAATGTAGGGCTTGAAACCCAATTTACAGATTCTTCACGCAATGATTTCATTAAGGCTTTTACCGCGTTAAATCGATTATCAGCCATAAGAGAACGTAGATCGTTGTCTCGCACCTCTTGATTTCCCATATATTCTTCTATTGTCATATATTTTCTGTTCCTTCAGCTTTTACTAATTTTTTTAGGCTTTCTCTGGAATAAAATCTCCAGCCTTTATCTAGCCTGTGCATTTTCAAAACACCCCGATCCGCTAATTCCGCAAGTTGTTCACGGGTTAAGCCCGTAAACTTTGATGCTTCCCCAGCCCTAACCAGCATTGGCAATTCATTAATAGTCATAAGTTTCTACGTTTGAAAAAATTGAATTTCCCGGCGCGGTAAAACCTCCGGTTGCAGTCATTGATTGTTCATCAACATATTCAATGCCTCTTTTGAAAAGATAACGATCAGGATCTACCACATCTTTTAATGCTCCTTTTTGACCATCTAATCCCGTGTATTCTGCATACGCATAAATACTTTGTTCACAATCACTGCTTATAAAATATTTAGGATGATTCATTGCGCTGACAGGCTGAGTGTCATCGTAATCCAACATATCATTGATCACCATAATTCCATCTTCAACATCACCACCTGGGCCAGCATACCAAATGTATCTATCACCAATTATATTTCCATCTGGATCTGATTGTTGTTCTTCCATCATAGATATTATACTTTGTCCCTGCTTCACATTAGGAACCTCTGCTCCCCCACCTCTTGGATCGATTACCCTTTCAAAAATTTCTTCATCACCCTCAAGTTTTTTTAAAAGTTTTTTGTATCCAATAATTGATAAACCCAAACTGGTTTGTGCGCTTCCCGGTTTTCCATCCGGCTTATCAGAAGGCAATGCCCATTCTCCAAATGTTCTTTTATCAGGCCACTCACGATAAAGAAAAACACGACCTATATCATCAATGATGTACCATTTTAAAAACCAATTTTTACTACCACCCGGATCACACGCACAATAACGGGTTCCTTTTGTTGGAATATCTTTTGGATCAACAACATGAACTCTTTCGTTAAATTTAGGAAATGCTTTACCCTCCAACCTTTCAGCCCATCCATAGGCACGTATTTTAATTTCTTCAGTTGTTTTTCCTCCCAGCATTTTTACGATATTTTTATATCCACCAAAAGGATTCCAAATAGAGTGAAAACAAATTATCGCAGCACTTTTACTTCTTGATTCAAGTATGTATGGCATTTCTCCGGGCTTACATCCCGGCACATGAATTCTATGTTGATCTAATAATTCAGCGGGTCGGCTCTCTATTACACGTGATCCTGCCAAGTATTCCTTAACTGTCATGGTGTAACCTTTAACAGGAGTAAATGTGATTAAAAGTTTTCCACTGCGAGTAACAATTCTGTAACGCAATGTTTTAACAAGTTCATATCCGATCAACTCATCAGCCCATATCAAATCCAGTTCGCCACCCTCAAAAACTTTCTCATCCATTGAATAGTTTAAGAAACGTGTCCTACTACCATTAGGAAGAATAAAAACCTGATCAGCAAATCCCCCTTTATCTGTCCAACGCACGTTTGTAGTTTGACCAACCTTACCAATGTTTCTCCATTCAGGAGGTAGATAACCTCTAACAACTGGCTGTTGCATTTCGATGCTGCTTGGAAGTGTAGAATGCAAACACCAAACATTTTTATTTTCACCTTCAGATAAAGTTTTTGCAGTTTTATAAGATGCGTATTGTGTTTTACTACTTCTGTTTCCACCTAGCACTAAAACCTCTTCATAATTTTCAAGTAAATTATCGCAATCTTTCCATGATTGGAATGTTACTCCGTAACGTAGTGGATCATGTTTTACTCTAGCAATAGTAGCTTCTCTTTTATCAAGAAATTGTTTTAAAAAAGTCAGTCCTTTTTCTTGAGCCATGTGAACCATTTCCTCATCAGTTAATTTTGGAATGGTTGGGAAATCTGTTTGTATGTATTCAAGTTTCATTTTCTTTTACATCAATTACGTCTGCCTTTTTTTCCTGCAATTCCTTTTTGACCGATTCCATATAATCTTTGAATTCATCGGCCCCCATTTCTTGACGGTTTTCAATAATATGCGTGGGTCGTCCCTCCAACTTGCCAAGATGGTCTGATAAAATGCCATATACAATTCCCTTATCTCTTGGTGGTAAATCACCATGTTCTAATGATTCAATTAACCCATCAATTGCAACGCGATGCGCGTACCTTGTTTTATGTAACAACCTTTGCGTGTAAGCTTCTAACCTACCATCATCCTCTGCTCTTCTTTCCAAAGCTGCGACAGTGTTTCGGCTTACACCAAGTAATTTGGCAATTTTTTTATGGGTCATGTCAGGCTGGGCCAAGAGTTCCAGCATTAGATCCACCTTCTCTTTATTGCGCTCAATGATTGCACCACTAAATTCTCCCGGCTTACTATCATAAGCCTTGAGCATTGCTTTAGTTAAATCCTGAACTTCAGCTAATTCAAACATCTCACCTTGATTCTTTTCTAAAGGTTTCTTAGCGGGATTAGTCTGTGTCTTTAGGTTTTGCTGCTTTTGATCCATATTTGTAAGCGTGAGTTGCATCACTCATTCCTCGTTTGGCCCAAAACTTTGCTGCGCCACGATCTATTAATTTTTTAGTTCCTTTTATGTTATCTATATTTATTTCACCGACAGAATCCACTTTCTCAAGTCCTTTATTATTAAGCCCTGACATTGATTTTGACTCAGCCATTTTTTGACCATTTCTTTACGTTGTTTTTAAAAGTATAAGGATCAGACACTATTTGCTTGTGCATTTCTTTTTCAAGATGACTTAAAGTGTCACCTCGTTTTAAATGATTGTGCGCGTAGAAATATTCTAAAATATTCCATTCCTCAATTGGATCACCCGCACAACAGGCAAACAATTGTTTAGCTTGTCTGATCGTCAGCACTTTTTATGTCTTATTCTTTTACTCGCCCTTGCCACATATTTAATAATTTTCTTTGTTGTGTTTTATTTAAACGAAGATAGTTATCTGTGCTCGCTTTAACTAAATCACTTACATGAACTCCATGTACTTTTGCGTTTTGGTCTAGCGAATCTTTGTCCGATTTAAACATATACACTCCAATTGGTTTTTTATCTGGATGTCGTTGATTTGGCATTTTTTATTCCTTATTAAGATCGTCAGCACTTTTATTTCTAGGAACGAAACTAAATTCTTTAACTTCGACTCTCCACTTATCAACTTTAACAGAATCTTTATTGATATAACTTCTTTGTTCTATTGGGCCTATAATGTGAATTAAATCACCCTTCTTAAACCACTCACCTATAAGCTCTGCTTTTTTATGCCAACAATAACAATCAACCCACATGGGATCTTTATTATTTCCGTCTTTATCTTTTCCAGTATCAACAGCAATTGAAAAATTACTCACTGATCCTTCTGGTCTGGTCTGAAGTTCTGGATCACGCCCAAATCTTCCCGTTACATTATATAGGTTATTTAAGTACATATTTTTTTATATTTCTGTGGATTGATATTCAAAAAAACGAACACTGCTTTTTTTGAATGTAAATTCTGCATGACCCGTTGGGCCGCTTCGTTGTTTTAAAACAAGTAAATCAGTTCTCATATCATGTTTACTCCAATGTTTTTGTGCTTCATTGCTTTCTTCTGTTTCTGGCACTGGATAAAGTGCTGCTACCATATCAGCATCTTGTTCAATCTGACCTGACTCACGTAGATCCGCTAAAGTAGGTTTTTGATTTCTACTATGTGCGGAATTACGATTTAACTGAGCACACGCAATAACAGGCACATCTAACTCTTTAGCCATTTGTTTTATCCCTCGACTTACACTGGCTACCTCTTGCTCCCGTGAATACTGCGAACTTCTACCCTCTTCTCCTTTGGCTAACTGTAAATAGTCCACCATGATTAATTTAATTCCGTGCATTAACTTTGCTTGTCGCGCTTTACTTCTAACTTGATTCATCGTTAACGCGGCACGTTCATCAATGTAAATTGGATAATTTTTTAAATCATTTATTGTGTCTGATAAATCTGGAAGCTGATCAGCTTCACTATATCCTGTTCGCCACATTTGAATATCAGCATTAGCTTCAGCAAACACCACACGCCGAGCTAATTCCAAGGCACTCATTTCGAGACTGAAAATTAAAACAGCTTGATCTTTTACTGCGACATTAGCACAGATGTTCATTCCAAATGCAGTTTTACCCTCACCTGGGCGGCCACAAATAACTAACATTTCGCCCCCTCTCATTCCTCCAAGTATTTTATCTAAATATTCAAACCCGGTTGATAACCCAGTAAGTTGGCCCTTACCTCTTTTGTAAGTTTCCATTTGCTGCTGCACTGTAGGCAACAAGTCAGATAATTTTTTTAATTCTCTTCCAACCGGATCACTGTTGATTGCCATCAACTCTCCTTCAAACTGTTCTAAAATCTTTTTTGTATCACCACTTTCAGAACCAATTTTTTCATAATATTTTGTAATCAGAGTTCCAGCTTTTCGCGCCAGATATGTATCGTTGGCAGCATCAAGATAAAATTTAAGGTTATGCGCAGACGGAACTGCATCTTGAAGTTCTGTTAACAAAGCAATCCAACCTTGATCCGGGCCTTCTTTTTCGTGATTTTTTTTCAAAACCATCGATACCTGAAGAATGTCAATAGTTGTTCCTCCATCAAGTACCTCAAGTAATGCCAACCAAATGGCTCGATGATTTGGTATGCTAAATATTTCTACTGCATCGTTACCCAAGGCATCGTAAACCTCAAATACCCTCAAATGAGCTTCCAATAAGCAGCAACCCAAAACACCACGTTCTGCTTCCAAGTTAGTTTTAGTTTCATTAATCATTGTTTTTTAGTTTCATAATGCGCCGATCCATTTCAGCGCGTAGAATTTTTTCTTGTTTAACCAAGCTCCAAAAGTCCTGACGTAATTGATTGTCCCTATCGACAGGGTTAGTGATCTCTGGATTGCCCGGATGTTGCCGTTTACGGTAGTACATTGCCTTGAGTTCAGACTCTAAAAATGAAGTAGAGAGTTCCCCGTTCTTTATGTTCTTTATGTTCCTATATAGGGGGGTGTCGTAATCTAGCGTTTTACCGCTAGAATCTGGCGTTTTTTTGCTAGAATACGACGTTTTTTTGCTAGAATACGACGTTTCTTCGCTAGAATCTGGCGTTTTTAAATTTATAATATATCTGTTATTATCTGTTTTAATAATAATATTATTTTTTATTAATAATCGCCTTTTAAGTCGAACAGTTGATTCAGCTAATCCTGTCATTCTTTGCAAAGTCAAAGGATTGGCGTACACCTCTCCAGTTGCGGAAAGATGGCACATTGCAATTAAAAGCAATTTTGCCGAAGGATCATTTAACGGCAGTGCAAATGCCTGTTTCTCTAGGAACAGACTCATCGTTCAACCATGCTGGACGCACCCATGCGCCTCCCTGCAATTTGAATTCCCAAAGCCTTCCTTGCGGATCTACTAGATGAACTTTTTGTTTTCCATCGTAGTTGACCTTGCACCATCGCCAACGCTTTTTTTTGATGCGCCGATAAAGGAGCCGATCTAGTGCTTTTAAAGATGTTTTCCTCCACTTCGCTTTCACCATTTACCCGGCCAACGGGGTATTGGTCGTGCGATCATCCACACGCTCCCCTCGCGTTTAGCGGGAAACTTCATAGTTTGCCCTTTTGCGTCCGTTGGTCGGAAATTCTTGCTGGTGCGCACTCGAACAGTGACTAGTTCGCCATTAACCCGTTTGGCTATAATCACCCTATCATTAGCAAAACCACCCCGCACGAAGACCAATTCCTCCGTATCCCCTTCCTTGGCGCTCACTTCGCGCAAGGTGGCTTTTAACTCGTCTTTAGGGGTATGAACCCCAACTTCATCCATTAACCGGGAAACACCCTCTTCTGAGTAAATGATGACTCGTCCGGCTTTTTTCCAATGAATGTCTTTATCTAATATTCTATTTCGATGCCCTTTTAAGGCAGTTCTAGAAATTCCGATCTTTTTTGCTAATTGATCTTCATTAATCGGGTTTTTAAATGAATCATCCATGACAAACCCCCCGGCCTTTTTTTGAAATTTTTTTGGTAGGACAATTGGCGTTCAATGAAAGGACAACTAACTTGTTTGAGTCTAACCTTCGCCATATCTTAATAATGGTCTGTACCAATTGTCTTACCGCTTGGAGGCAACCACGACCCCAAGCCCCATTTGTGGGAAATTTTGTGAGTAGTAATCCATCTATATCCTCAAGGTGCGCGTCAAAATTGATACCCCCCCCCCGGCCTTCGCGATGCGTTGTCGCGTTTGATTGGATTGCCGCGTCATAAGTGCGGCATGAATCAAAGAAATAGCTGTATTTGTTAGGAAATAAGCCCGGTTTCAAGTGGTTAGGAGCCAATTGCTCTATAAATAGCCAGAAATTTGCCGCTATTTGTTTAAATAAATGGGAGCACCGAAGTATTTCACCCCTTTTTATGTGCTCTATGTTAAAGCCCGGCCAAACTAATAATGAGAGATGAGCGGCAGAAGGTGCCGACTTGGTAGGAATGTTTAAAAGTTTGGCCGGGTAAATCATGCTGCAACCTTTCGAGACTTTAGCCAATTATTAACGCTCTTCATTGATACGTGTGAAACACCTGAATGGATCTTGAACCCTTCAAGTTCCCCGGATCGGATCAAGTTCCTGACCATGTTCGGTGATAAACCGAGCAGATCCGCACAGACTTTCACGCGCACTAATATTGGTTGCTTTACTTCCATGCCCTTTGATCGTCCAAAAAATCGAAAAAGAGCCAAGCAAAAAAACAACGTATTGCATTGATAGAAATCTCACCACCTGGGCGGGGTTGGCTAAAAATATGCTCAAAACCTAGAGAATTTAAGCTCACAAATTACACTACCGAGAAAAAACGCCGGAAAAAAAAGGTCAAACGAATTGCGTTTTAAGTATTGCGCTTGCTAACCCGCTTGCGTATGAATTGCCGGATCTGCATTGCATAGAACGCAATGCGGATCACTAATATAATGATAAATCAACAAACCTACCGCTTGACCCGGA
>Ga0208919_1000429_pt1 | contig 28847 bp, 41 predicted proteins | sample 4_EtaG_FD_184076 | JGI IMG/M metagenome (GOLD analysis project Ga0208919, IMG submission 184076) | Marine viral communities from the Subarctic Pacific Ocean - 4_ETSP_OMZ_AT15127 metaG (SPAdes) (version 3) | ecosystem: Environmental > Aquatic > Marine > Oceanic | place: Pacific Ocean | collected...
CCATCAACTGCATCACCTGCAAGCATCGCATGTTCTACGGCTCCAGTTTGAATCGTTGCTGCCGCAGTAAAGTTTGCACTGCCATCAAAGTTAGTAGAAGTAATTACAACATCACCTGTAGTAGTAAATGATCTTGCAGTTGCAAGTTTAGTAGCAGTAGCAGCATTACCTGTCAATGCACCTGTAACATTGCCCTCTAAGTTAGCAACTAATGTTCCAACGGCATATCCTGTTCCAGATGTATTAACTGTTGTAGTAGGTGCTGCTTGATTGTCCTTAAACAATTTCCACTTTCCTGAATCACTAGCATCTCTGAATAAACCGCCATAAAGGTCTTGTGAACCTGATGTATCGTATAAACCGTATATACCAATATCTACTGCATCGGCTGAGTTGTTCCCTGTTGCAAGAGAAACTAAAGGGTCTTCTACTGCTAGTGTAGCGGTGTTAACTGTAGTAGTATCACCAGAAACAGTAAGGTCTCCTGACACTGTAACATTACCACCAAGAGTTACATTATCAGCAATCTTAGCAGTTGTTACTGAGTCTGCAGCTAGTGCAGTAGTGTCTACAGAGCCCGGTGCATAGTGTTCCGCGTCAATTGAATCTGCCGCTATATGTTCACTATCAATAGCGTCGTCAGCAATCTTGGCACCTGTTACCGCATCTGCTCCAATCTTAGTTGTAGTAACTGCACCTGATGCAATCTTAGCTGTAGTAACTGAAGTCGCAGCTAAAGAAGATGTACCGACCGTAGTCCAGTCTAGGACACCTGAACCGTTAGTAAGTAGAACTTCATTTGCAGCGCCGTCATCATCAGGAAATGTCAATGTGTAATCAGCACCGGCCGAATGAGGCGGGCTTTTTAATCTTATACCGTGTGAATTTTCTGAACAATTTAATTGTATATAACCATCTGTAACTCCAGATGTTCCTTTAGCCTCTAACGAAGGTACACTGCCGGTAGATATTAAATTTAACTTAGCTTCTGTAACTGCATCATTTGCAATCTTAGCTGTAGTAACTGCATTTGATGCTATGTGTTCTGCATCAATGCTTCCATCTACGTAATGAACACTATCAATGCCATTTTCTAAATGAGTTTTAATCTGTGCAGCTGTTTGGTCGGCTGTTGCATTAGCTTCAATGCCGTCTAATTTTGTACCATCTGCTGATAAATCTCTGCCATCAACTGTTTGCGAGCCTGCCATAGTTATATTGCCAGACATTTGCCCACCGGCAAGCGGTAAGGCTTCAGTATCTTCAGCAAAGTCATTTAAAAGCTCTGCTGTCATCCTTAACTCAACGGGAACGCCAGCACTGTGCGCACCACTCGTGGCAACACAGGTTAACGTAGTCCCGCTGATTGCGGTAACTTTAACTACTTCATCAGTTATGGAGACATACATATGGTCTCCAACACCCAAGGAAGGAAATGTTGAAACTGAAGCTACACTAAAGCTAGTAGCTCCTGCACTTATACCACTGGATAAAGTGGTAAAGGCATTATTGGTAAACTTAACTCCCATATACTACTCCTCTAGATGCTAAATTGAATTATTAAGATATAGTAATAGTCCAAGTAATTGTAATTGAATCAGACGCACCTTTGTTAACTACTGAGAACACAGTTCTCGCCAACATGTCGCCACCAGAAGAAGCATCAAAAATACCAGCCTCAGTAATCGCGCCAGTTGCATCTCCTGCTGCCCAAGTGGCTGCATAAGCAATAGTGTTATTAGAAACGGTCGTGCTTGTTAGAGCATTTCTGTCTAATTCAGTTTGCAAAGTTGTATCTCCTGCTGCTGCAGCATTTGTGCCTGTACCTAACGCCATATACGTCATTACTGTGTTTGCATTGTTCATTCTATCAGCAACCCAGTTTTTACCTGCTGTTACTACTAGATTTTTTGCTTTTTGCACTACTACATCATTTACTTCGATTGTTAACGCACCAGTTAGTGCTAAGTTATCATTTAACATTTTTAAACTCCTAGTTTAATTGTACTCTATTCAATGGAATCATGTTCATGACTCCGCCGGTGACACGTACTAAATTAATTGTATCAGATATATTCATTATATCAGCACTTTCGTTTAGCGATTTAGAAAAATTATTGACCGCCGCTTCTGCTAGATTTATAGTATCCACAGGAGTTTTGAGGGAAAAATAAAGTTCCTCTGTTAAGTTAATTGTTTCAGGCACGCCTTTCCCTACACCATAGTAATTAGTGTCAGTGCCAAAAGTAAATGAATCTGCTAAATTTTTACCTGGCCCTACTGAGGCTACGTCTGTAACACCAAAGTTGTCTACTGCGTCGTTACCTTTAGTTAGTAGAAACTGTGAGTTTCCAGGGTTAAGCATTGACGTGTTAAGTACGTTTGTTCCTACAGGGTTATTCTCAACATCTGATAGTACAATAGTGTCGCTAAAAACTCTACCATGCCCATAAGAAATTGACAGTAAGTCAGTCATTGCAACAACATTACCTTTAGTAAGTAGTCCAGCAGGGAGAACAATTGTATCGTCTAAAGCTACAGAGTCATTAAAAAATCTACCAAAGTGGTGAGATAGTGACATTACATCACTCATTGTAGCAACATTACCTTTAGTAAGTACCGAATTAGGTAAAACAACTGCGTCATCTAAAGCTATAGCATCAGCAAGTTGTTTGTTGTAGAACAACCCAATTATTTCACTTGCGGTAACAGAATCAGCTATTGAAGGCTTGGTTAAGTCTACACCTAACTCATCGGATGCAAAAGCAACATTATTTTTAGAAAAGATTCCATTAGGAATTGTTGCAATATCATCTAAAGCAATTCCATCAGTAAAGCTACGGTTGTAGGCTACTATTTTAGCAAACGTATCTGCCACGCCTACACTTTCTACTAACGTACCCATAGTAAACGCTATAGCTGCGTCTTCTCCAACAGTAACGTTTTCAGTAAGATTTTTTACGAAGTCTAATAACTCAGCGTCACTAGCAAATACTGAATCAAACTTTTCAATATGTTTTAAGTAAAAACCTAACTCAGCAAGAGCGCTTATTGCTAATGCCTTAACTGAGACACTTATACTGTTTTTTGTTAGAGATTTATTTTTTATACTCATGCAAAGTCTTCTCTAATTTTAAACTTATACACATCGTATAAAGTTTCTCGTACACCTGACCCTCGTACTATTTCTAGCTCCCCTCGATACGCCCCTGCAGGTTGATCTAAATCACCAGTAGCCCATGCCACAACTGCTATTCCTGCTGTAGCTGGACTTTTAATCTGTAGTCTTCTAGTGAATAATATAGTGTCTGCCCCTGCAGCGCGGAAATGAAGGTCAACTGTAGCACTAGTTAAGTCTGTCGCAAGGCCGGTCTCGTCGTCCGTTAGAGTAAACTGCAACTGTGGGCCAGTATCTCCTTGAACGAATTTAAAAGTTTCTGCCATTTGTCCTCCTAGTCAGCAAAGCCTACAGAAGCCACGCGAAGATTAACTCTTCTAGTGTCTCTTCCTTTAGCGTTAGAAATCTTACGCTCATAGTCAATACGATGCTGCATAGCTAAGTCTGGGTTACTCCATTCTTTATTAGGAATCTCCGCAAGTCTAGCAATAGCTCCTGCCGCTATAGAACGACCATGAGTGTCAAAAATAAAAGTTTCTACTCCAGTAGCAGATAATTTTGGTTTCAGTACTCCTAGCCCATTAAACGTATACTTCTGGTCTGGAGTTGGGTATAAGCGGATACTGTTATCATCTAGCATGGAAAAATACATTGGTGTACCTTTTACAGCACTACCGTCTTTGTTAACAGCAGGTTTAAAGTGCCTTTCTGACACTCTCTGCAACATATTTCCATCTAAGTATAAATACATTATGTTTTCTAAAAGAGTACCCGTAGTCACATCTATATCGTAGTCTGCTTCTCCGTTGAAAGTGTAATCCGGTTCTATAGTGTATCGCCAAACTTCACTTTCAGCACAAAACTCAGCTGCTGCTTCTTGTAAGTGCGATTCTATAACAATTTCTGGACACCCAGGAACATAAGGTTGTACATAAGGGTAAAAAGTTGTCCATAAAGTAGTAGCCATTTACACTTCCTCCGTAGGTGAAGAGCCTACATCACTCTGTGTCTTATTACCTATAGACGACATAAATGTCTGGTAATGAGCACCTGCCCTAGCAGCGTTAGCTGCAAATTCAGCATCTTTAGAGAAAGCTCTGTATAGTATCCAATCAGTAATGACACTTAAATATGTATCATCCACTTTTATAACTTCTGAACTACCGGTAGTAGGGTGCAAGTTTGCCTCAGAAAGGCTATGTGTCCCAGGTAAGTCAGTGTACACTACTTCTAGTTGAGCAGAGGTAGTAGCTGGAGGGAACACAAAAAATTCTTTAGGTTGTCTAACATCAAATGTATAGTTTTGAATGTTTACCGAAGCGGTATCATTATGCCAAGCGGGACGTTGGTCATCTAAAACACTTCTATCTATAAGTCGAACTACTTTTTTGTCTGAGCTAGCTGCTAAATTTCTTACTACATCTAGTAAACGTAGTGCAGTAGAGAATCCTGATGTGATTGTTTGTCTGCTACCAGCAACACAAGTAAGTGTACCGGTCTTAGAACTAGCGTCAGGTCTTAATAACGCAATTTGTAAGTACGACTCATTAAGCCAATTTTGCAACTCGACGCGTGGCCATCGTATATTTGAATCTTGTAGAACATCTTCTACGCGCTTAATAATTTCTATAACTTTTATTGTTGCCACATTCTACTCCGTACGTTGATATAAGGAGGGAGTTTCCCCCCTCCTCAATTAGTTAACTAGACCTCCTTATGGAGTTCCAATCAACGCTGTAACTAGAGCTTCAGGCTTAACAACCTTACGGCCATATACAGAAAGTCCACGAACGATGTCGCCGAAATCTGTTTGGTTACGTAGAGGCTCTGTCTTAGTGATTTGCGAAGCAAATGACACAGCGTCTGAAGTACCTGCTACCATCATACGACGTGGCTTAGCATTTGAAAGCGTAGCGCCTGCTGAAGTTGCTGTTAATCCTGCAACTGTAGCTTTAGATGTAGTACCTTTAGGTAGTAAGTTAGAAACATAAACCGTAAAGCGGTCTAGCATTCCAATCTTACCAGTACGAACGATACTTGACTGGTCACCAGTGAAGTACGCCTGTGCAATGTCTGATTGCATCAAGATGTGACGATCGTGTGGAGACATAATCAACCAACGACCTTCTTCTGGTACGTTCTGCTCGTCTAACGCAGCTGACATACGTAGAATCATCTTCAACATTTCACCAGATGTAGCTTGGTTAACTGGCACAGTGTCAGTACCTAGACCGTAGCTTGCTGAGATAGCACCAGCTGTTGCGCCTTTGTTAGCCGCGGCTGCGCCTTCTGTTACAAACCACTGGAAGAAGCATTCGTTTTCAATTGCAATCTTCAACTGCTTAGCAGCGTCGTCAGTGAACATGTTCATCAAGTCCATATCAGCTTGGTGTGCTAATACATCGTTGACCTGTACGCTGAAATACTTACCTTTGTTGATTTGTAAATCTTGAAAGATAGGTACAGGAACTTCACTTGATAAAGTCGTACCAGCTCCATAATACATCGTTGACCTGTACGCTGAAATACTTACCTTTGTTGATTTGTAAATCTTGAAAGATAGGTACAGGAACTTCACTTGATAAAGTCGTACCAGCTCCAGCATAATCATTGATAGTGATTGATGGTGCAGTACGGATGCGAATTGAATCACCTTGGTTCTTGATTTCGCCTTCCCAACTAGTGTTGGCGATTTCAGTCATCATTGTGTTCGCAAAGAATTTTGCATTCAGCTTGTTAGACCACAATTGTGGAATAAAACTACCTGAATAACTAGGGTTAGTGTCAAACGCACCAGAGCCTACTACGGGGAATATTGCCGCCATTTTTGTACTCCTTAAAAATTAAAAAATAAAACAGTTTGGGTTAAGGCTGTGTACTTAAATGGCTAATTAATTTTACTTAACTCGACCTTCCATGTATGCAGCGGTTAACTCAGCTTCAAGTTTTTCCGCATCGTCATACTTGCCCTGTGTGTTTAAAGTTCGAATCTTAGTCCAAGCATTATTCAATTCTTTTTCTGAATATACTTTAGAGTCCTTACCCGAGCTCTTAGTCACTGTGCTAGCAGAACGACTTGGTGTTACTTGCTTTTCGAGCTCTGTATCGCGATCACTCTTGCCGTTAGCTACTGGTTCAACACTTTCACGGAATAAACCCACATAGTGAGCTACCGCTTCTGCGTCACCTGCATTAAAGGCAGCTTGAGCTTGATCTCTGCGTGGCCCCCTAGTCATAGGGTCGTACTCATTTAGCCATGCAACCCAACGTTCGTCGTTGTCAAGTTGGTCAAATCCAGGGACTAAAGCATTTAGCTTCTGGGTAAAACCTACCTCTCCAACTTGGCTTCCAGTATTTGAAATCTGCTGTTGCAATTGTTCAATTACTCTAGCCTGTTGCTCAAAGCGGTCTTCATACTCCTGGGACGCTTCTTTAGCAACTCGACGTTGAAAGTCGATCAAATCATCACCGTACTCTTCTCGATCTGCATCGGTAACATAACTAACTTTCTCTTTCGGTTTCTCAGCTTCTGCTTTTTTTGCAGCTTCTGCTTCATATCGGATAGCATTCATTTGGTCAGTAAGTTCTTTAACCTGCTGGTGCAGTCTTGGAACTTCTGCATCATACTTTCCTCTCAATGTAGCGTACTTCTGTTTAAAGCTTTCTGATACTTCTTCGACAGAATCGTTAGCCGGCGTTGCTTCTACTGCTACAGGCTCCTCGATTGGTTCGTCATCTGTTACTTCAACTTCCGTATCCTCGGCTTTAGCTTTTTTAGAAGTTTTCTTTTTCTTAACTTCTGGTTTTGCTTCTACTTCTTCGCCTTGGGCTTCTAATTGTTTCTCTAACTCTTCAACTTCATCAAGTTGCTTTTGTACCTGTTTTGGCAATGCCATTTTTTTCTCCCTTAAAGCACCAACTCTGTTTCGCAGCGCAATGTATGCTGCTCCCGTTATGGTGTGCTTAACAAATGCGTTATTTCTAACGCGCCTTAACTTTAGGCGATTCTTCGACCGCCTTTAGTAAATCTTCAAAAGCTTCTGCCCTACCTTGCAAACGGTGGATTGTTCCCATTTCGTTCGCGTAGACCAACTTTTGTTTTGTACTCTCAAGTTCCCTTTCAAGTACTGTTAACACCTTATTTACCCCGGGTTCTCTCAGCCTATTTAGCGATGAAATCTCCGAGGCGCTTAAAGAATTAACATTAATCATTTCTTCGTATAATACCAAATAATTTTATGTAGTGGAAGCAATTTACCTACCATTAGGCCTTTGCGCCATAAAATTGTCTTGTCTTCCACCCATTTCTGTACCATCTTCTTGTAAATTAGCAGCTTGTTGTGCAGCCATTTGTTCTGCAGCCATTTGTTCTTGCTGCATCTGCATCATCATCTGTTGTTGCTGTTGCGCCATCTGCTGTTGTTTCTCTACATCTTCTCTAGAAGGAACTAGCCTGTCAATGTTTCCATTAAGGTTACCAGCAAGGTCACGCATAAGTTCTGCAGTACCTGGCAATCCAACAATCTGTTGCGCTACAGGACTTTCTAAAACTAATCTTAAGAACTCAGTCTTACGAACAGACTCAGCTTCTTTGACAACAAGTGACATAGCACCTTTAGCAATAATCTGGACATCACCTACTAAGTCCATATCGTCACTGTACCTTAAATTTCTTTGGTACTGTCTTTCCAACATAGGAGTTAATACATCATGGTCAATATTAGCTATTACTTGTTTGATACTCTTACCTGCATTAGAAATCAACATAGATAAACCTGAAGAAGTACGACCCGCGCCTGGCACGTGTTGTCCTGTCATGTATTTCGGTATACCTGTCATTTCATCTGCAATATCCATAAACCTATCAAACACAGCCATAAGTTCTCCTGCATTTGAACCAGTTCGGTATACCTGTCATTTCATCTGCAATATCCATAAACCTATCAAACACAGCCATAAGTTCTCCTGCATTTGAACCAGGTTGGAAAAAATTCATTGGTGGAGAAGAATCTCCAAATTCCGATTGCTGGAACTGCCAAATCTTCCATGGGTACATTTGTGTGATGTCTTCTCCAGCTGGTAAGCGACTTACGTTTACGCCTACCTGTGGGCCAGAGCTGATACCCATATTATTTGACAATGAACGAGCTGCGGCGTTACACATGCTCTGCGCGTCCATACATAAATCTGCTACACCGTTACCGTCTATACGTCCGGGGACCTTTTCGAACGACGTGACGTAATATGGTTTACGCCCTAATGGGTCATAGTTAAGTACAGCTTTGATTACTGTATCGTTAATCATCCATACTTCACATGGGTAAGACCTTTGAGGGTCATCAATCTCTTTCTCTTTCATACCCCACTCTAACAGCAAAGTTCCAGGGATAGAGTCCCATAACTGGATAGCTCCAACTAAATCATTGTCAATATCGTCAAAATCTTTACCTTCAAGCTCTTCCATTTCAGAATCTTCATGGTCTAACCAGTCAATACCGCCTGCTCCAAAATCCGACAACAACGCTCTCACCGCGTCTTCGTCGTAGCCTTCGACGCCTATCATAGCTTCGAGGTCGGCTCTAGTTAAGTGGTGAACCTCTATTACAGGCATATTTTGTATATCGTCACCCCAAGGAGACCAATAGAACTTATATGGGTCTACTCTTTCCCACTCATCACGTACAACTTCCGACGGCTCTAACCCTCCAGTCTCAGCATATTTTAAAACTTTGCGTTTTCTAGGAACTGGGCCTTTTAGTACAGCGTACGGGTATGTTGCAATATCATTAGTGAACTCAAACAAAGACTTAACATAACCACCTTCTAAAAGCTGGTCTTCCATCTTCTTTTCCATACGGTCAACACGCTTTTCCGCTTCATGTTTCATTTCGCGCATAGCAGTGTCTTTCATACCTTCTGCTAATTTTTGTAGGTTAGCAGGGTCAACTTGCTCTCCGCCCTGGTCATAAAACTGCATAAGGTTTTGTTCCATTATCACTTGCAGCCTATCTATTATATCGTCTGGAACTTCTGGAATAGGAGTTGCTGCGATAGACCATGGTTTGTCTGTACCTGTACCAAGTAGGGTATCCCTTAACCACGCAGTTGCTGTACGGCATTTTGTGCTAACAATACCCATAAATATCTCTGAACCACCTTGCGCTTGTATCTCTGCTAACTTAGCAGGTGGGTACTCCATGTTTCTAGCACGTGCTGTTTCAGTTAATCTGTCTTCAATTTCTTCTTGTTTGTGGTCTCTCATAACAACCCAGCGCTTATGTACGTGGGATGCTAAACCTTGAATAAGAGGTCTTAATTGTTTCTTTTCGTTTTTCTTGAGCGCTTCTTTCTCTAGCTTTGATGCACTTGCTACTGGAATAATATTTACAGCCATACTTTAATCTCCTATGTCCAACCGCCTGCAGGTACAGATACCACTTCTCTGCGTTCGTTGGCAACTGTCATGTTACCGAATACTTCTCCCCCATCAGCGTGTAAGCATATGTACTGAAACGCATCTGCAATATCAGACCATGGGTGCGACTTCTCTGGTTTCTCATCTTTAACGCCTTTGGTATTTATCTTGTACCTGTACTTGCCGGCAAGAGCTTTTACCAACTGGCCTCCAGAGTTAGGGTCTATTATTAGACCAAATTTACCATCAACTACTCTAGTCAAAAATTTCTCTACAGCCGCTATTCTAGCAGCAATTGAGTTTGTTCGCGCAGGTTTTAACACAAAACCTTCGTTCTTGTATATGTCTGCGACGGTACGCTCATCTGTCTGTACACGCTGGAACGCAGCTGGGTCAATTATAACAAGAGCTCTGCGCCCAGGGAACTTATTTGTCAATAATGGCTTTAACCTTTCTCTAACGAACCGTAGCGCGCCCATGCCGTCGGACGTTATCGCGTCATATACTACTAGTCGACCGTCGTATATAGTCTCACCTATCACCGCAGCGGGCGTAAGCCCAGCATCAATACCGATTAGCAACGGTGCGTCACTAAACATAGGTTTTATTTCTTCATCTGCTACGTGGTTAGGACGGTCAAACGAACGAAATACTGGCTGCCCTGACAATGACTTACCGAATTTAGCGTGGATGTAAACATCTACCCAATCTTCTGTCTTGCCGTGAGCTAAGTTATCGTAGTAGTCATCAGGCAAAAATTGTGTCCAGTCCGCTTCCGGAGCTAGCCCTGACGGTTGTATCGTCACATGGCAGTTCTCAGGCGGTTTATTCAGTATATCTTCCCAGAACGTATCCTGGTCTGGCGGGTTAGTCATCCCCCACAGATGGGCATTTGAATCACCATCGTGCGTTTTACAGCCTACGCCGTTCATCATTTTGTCAGGATAACGACCAAGACGACCCTGAGCTGCGTTGAATATGTCTGGGTGTATCTCTCTAAACTCGTCGAAGATGAAGAAGCTAGCCTGAAGTGAGAGTAGACGACGTACGTCGTTCGCGTCATCAAGGCCCCTGAAGAGAACTTCGCATTCGATGTCTCCGACCTTTATCACAAACTTATACTCTGTCTTAAGGAACGAACCCATTATCCCTTCTGGTATCCACTTCATAAAGTCTGGTATAGATGTGTCACGTAACTGCTCACGCGTGTTACGTACCCAGATAGCGCGAGACCGGCGAACACCGTCTTTACACGGCGCCATAACGGCTGCATGATGCAAAATTTTCATGATGCCCGCGGTCGTCTTCGTTGACCCTACTGGACCAACCGCTAGGGAGATAAACTTAGTGGAGTAGAAGAAATCGTCTAAAGACGCGATTACCTCAAAATTAATTTCGTGCTCTGGGGCTGCTATCGTCATGTTTCGAGTGCAGGAGTACCCTCAATAACAACTTCGTCAGTGTTATCTTTAGCCCGTGTTATGTTAATAACTACTTGTGGGCCGGTATCCGCACCGACTACTGCTTTTCCATCTGGTTCTAATTTACCCATTTTATTGAGCATTTTTTGGAATTCTAATCGTGTGGCAGGATTTATAGTGGGATTTTGCATGTGACGGAACAAATTGTCTAGATTCACTGCTCCCATAAGCCTTGCGAGGGTTTCCATCTTTGCCGGGTCATCCTCAATCATCTGGAGTTGCCCCCTAGATAGAATGGATTTGTGGGCGAAATCTGGGCCGGTTACTTTATCTATAGGGTTACTCATACTGCGAAGTTTACACGGTTTACCTAATAGATGTCAATAATTTAATCTAGTTCATTTTGAACAGTATCTAAAAAATAGGGGTTGTGATGTACGGAGTACCTAAGCCTGGGTGGTCATGACCACTTGCCTCGTTCCCTACCCCCCCTTGTCCACCGTCCGCCTGTGGTACAGGGTTAGACAGTTAAATAAATAAAGTTCAGCCCTGTACTTTTTAACTAACAATGGAGATATTATGAATATTAAATCTTTTCAAAATGTGCATAACAATGCAATGGGACTGGGAGAAGCACAAGGTAAACTTAATCAGCAACTAGCAGATATTTACCGCGACAAGAAAGTACAGGCTGACTACCTTACTTGGGTAACCGCTACTCACAGAGATGACAGTCAAGGTAAGATAGTGCAAGACAAGTTCGCTGAACAAGTCAAAGCGGTGCAAAAAAATATCAACCTTGCTAACACTCAGAAGTTAATGCTTAAGGGTGAGATAACGAAAGAACCACTTACTCAAAAGGTTAGACTGTTAAGAGCCAATAAGCCATTAATGAATCAAGGCTTTGTAACTGAGCAAGATATTAAGGATAAGAAGTACTTTTTTATCACTACTGATATCACACCAGCGACAGAGAAAACTTGTGATGAAAATGTAACGGCTTTTATGTCTAGACATGGTTATACCAAAAAGCAGATGTTAAAGGCTTTACAAAATCAGAAGTAAAGTAATAAGCGATTACCCCCTTACGGGGGTTTTCGTGTGTCTGGTCGTAAATTATGAAATGGATTAGTTCAGTCTGTACTTTTTTCGTAGGCTCGACTCATAGGCTAATGCTCGCAAATCGACAGTTTGTCCACCATTTGCCTAATAAGACGCCGAATAAGACAATATATGGCACTTTGTCTTATTACAAAAAGCCTTATGCAGATAGGGTTGCAAGTGCCTATTAAGACAATAAGACAATAAGACAATATATAAAAATGAATAGTAAAAGTAATACATTTAGTAGTAGTTATGACGAAAAAGCACTATCCAAAAGTGCCAACTTGCCATCTCTCTACGCAATTGTCTTTTTGTCTTATTGCAGAGTAAGTCGTTGTTATTTATTTAATAAGCCAAAATCAAATTGTCTTATTGCAATGACTTATTACAAAAGTTCAGTACTGTACTTTTTTTATTATGAGGTTAATTAACATGTCCACCAAATGCACTTTATGTAACGCCGAGGTTCACCCTCTAAGAATTCAAGCAGGTATTTATACTTGCATACATTGTGGCGACAAACTAGCCAAACAACGCACACATTGTATCGTGCCAATGCACAAATCAAATTACATTGTCGTTACTGACCGCGACGACCTTGTTCGTATCAACAACAAAAGCGGTTAATCACATAGGAGTAGATTATGAAATCAAGATATAACTTACAAGTAGTAAGAGTAGATATGACTACAACCCATATGATGATAAAGATATTCAAGTATCTAATGCTTGCAATCATCACAGGGTGTTGTATTCAGTCTGCTTTGATACTAACCATGATAGCCGAGAGGTTACTGTAATGGATATTATCACACACGGCAAGATGCAAGAGTATACCTCGACTCATCAGCACTTCGATACTGCAACTGGTACTGTGTTTACCAAAGACAAAGGCGACTTGTATGTTGTCTATTCTTACGGCGAACACTTTCCAATGTATGTATACGATAAGTTTGTTGAGTTGTGGTTCGCCAATTACGACAAATACTCACCAACTACATCAAAGCACCAAACTTTGGCTCGACCAGATGTTGAAGAACTCAATATGCTTAGTACAGAAGAATTATCTATGCTAATCCGTCTAGGTGGGTACAGAGAGTTTTGCTCTGATAGATGTGTAACAAACATGGCAATGTACTATCCAAAAAGTACAGGGCTGAACTTTAATCATAACCAAAGGAGGGCATAATGCCATCAATCAACGAAGTCGTCAGCGTAGCGACTCAAATCTTACGCAAATCACCAACGGCAGTTCCATTCTTCAAGGGTAAGCCAGGCATGGGTAAATCAGATGCTTGTGTGCAGATAGGTCGCAACCTTGACATACCCGAGGATAGGATACTAATCGTTCATGTTAACAACCATGATGTCGTAGACTTTACAGGTGTTCCATCTGTAACTGACGGGCAGACACGATTCAATCCCACCGAGATGTTTTACAAGTTTCGCGAGGGAACTGGTGCAGGTCTGATAGTGTTAGAGGAGTTACCGCAATCGTCGACACACCATCAAACATGGGCGGCAGGCTTTCTGCTAGAGCGTACGACACCAACATTCAAACTGGATAAAGATGTTCGCTTCCTTGTTACAGGTAACAGGGTAGAGGATAGGGCAGGTGCGAAACAACTGCTTACCCACTTATCCAATAGAATGTATGAGTTCGAGATGGAAACATCACTCGACGACTGGTGCGAGTGGGCAATGGATAATGGTGTTGACTCTCGAGGTATTGCGTTCTTACGCTTACGACCTCAACTGCTCAACGACTTTGACGCTAATCGCTCAGTCAATCCAACGCAACGAGCGTGGACTCAGTTGTTCCTAGAAGTACCACAAGACTTGCCGACTAATCACTACATGATGGCGTGTACTGCCAAAGTGGGTGAGGGTGCTGCTGCCGAGTGGTGTGCCGCGAGAGACCTTATGGATAAGATGCCTAGCGTCGATTCGATTAGGCTCGCACCTGACAAAGTAGAGATACCAACCGAGCCTGCCGTTATGTTCGCAGTAGCTACGGCGTTGTCTATGACTACTGTGCCTGATGCGTTCGAGCGTGATATGACTTACATCAGCCGTATGAACAAAGAGTTTCAGATGGTATATGTAACTGATGCTCTGCGACTTCACCCGAAGTTACAACAAACCAAACCTTTCGTCGATTGGGCGATTGCTAACAAAGACATCTTTATGGGAGGAAACTAAGATGAGCAAAAGTAAATCACACAACGGAATGTTGTTATCCAACAAATCCGACTTGCCTTTGAAGTGGCATACAAGTTTTATAAAAATGCACTGCGAAAAGGCTATCAAGGAAACTGACGATACTCTTACTGCTTACCAATGGGGAGAAGTCCTCAAATGGATAAATGGTCTTGAGGAAAACAGACTAAAGAGCCGTGAGTATTACAACAAGTACAACGCACGCCAGCGTGCAAAACAAAGGAGTAAATCATGAATAATATATTACAAAATGCAATAAACAATGCAGTAGAGTCCGAGGAAAAAGTACAGACTGTACTTTCTACACCAATAACACCACCGAGTGGGCAAGGTGTACCTCACGACACATCACCTGCGATACCGACACCTCTGAAAGTCAAGGGGTTAGATGAGAAAGCAGTACTGATTAGTGTCAAGCGTTACATGTACTCACCATACAAGCTAGACCAAGAGGAAAGCAAACAGTATGGTGCAGGGAATGTTAACAAACATCTGTTCGAGGGTAGGAATAACCTCGTTAAGTCTACAATCAGTAAGTTCACAGAAGTGTATACATATGTGAAAGACAATACTGTGCCGTGGACTACTGGCGTTGACATGCTTAACATAAACCACTACATGGAGTTCAATGCAGGTTTGCGTCAGCGTGTAGATGATGCCCACCGAGCAGTCGACACGCTCTGCTTGTCTTGGGAAGATGAAGTCAAAGATGACCTCGACAGGTTAAGTCAGATAGCCATTGCCAAAGGGAAACCAAACCTTGCGAACGCGAGCGACTATCCCGATGTCGATGAACTCAGAGCGAAGTTCGGCATTGAGATACGATACATGCCAGTACCAACGACAGGCGACTTTCGTGTAGACATATCCGATGACGACAAAGCGTCATTGCAACAACAACTTGATGATGCGGGTGTCAACGCGAACAAGCATGTGATTAAGTCTATGCTAGAGCCAATGGAACGAGCGATTGCTAAGCTGTCAGTACCAATCGGCAACGACGGTTCTGTGTTTCGCGACACTCTCGTTGACAATCTTGTCGAAGTTACCGAGCGTATGAACAAAATCAATCTAAGCGACGATGCAGTCATTCAAGATAGTATCAACGGCTTACGCGATTTGATTAGTACATATGCTAGTGAGCAAGGTAAAGACTTACTGCGTAGCAATCAGACATCTCGTGAGAAAGCAGTTACTGACATAGACTCCCTGTGCAAGCAGATGTCGGGGTTGGTGTAGCATGGGATATCGTAGCGACACAAGTATCCTTATCTATGGCGACGACAAAGATGTTGTTGCCTTTAAGGCAGGCGAGCGATTGAAAGGGTATCCAAAAGGTATGTTATACAACCCACTTGACAAACCCGAAGATGGACATCTGTGTGATGAGCATTTTGTTTGGCATACAGATGATGGCGACACCATGCTTGAGTACAACTTCTTTGGTGTTAAGTGGTATGAAACATACCCCGAGATAGCCTACTGGGAAGAACTCAAGAGTGTGTGGGATGACGCTTATGGGAAAACCTCGCTACAACTGGAGTTCGTACGACTAGGTGAGCAGGCTGATGATATCGTTACTGAGTACTTCGGTAGCGATTGTCAGTACTACCTCAATGTCGAGCGAACAATTTATAAATCAATGGGAATAAAGGAGGAAGTACAAAATGAGTACCTCAAACAATACAACAGTTAACCTCGACGAGGTTCAACGCAAAGTCAGTAAAGCGAAAGCCTTGCTGATACTAGACCATCCGTTCTTCGGTACTGCCGTATCTCGGCGACCGATACAGTATGGTGATGAAGTGCCAACGGCAGGAATGTCAGCGACAGGTCAGATAATGCTTAACCCCGAGTGGGTAGAGCCTTTGACTGTCAAAGAGATAATGTTCCTGTTGGCTCACGAGGCTATGCACTACATGTTATCTCATGCGTTGCGACGACAACACCGCGACCATAGAGCATGGAATGTAGCTTGTGACAAAGTCATTAATGACACACTCATTGATGCCAAAGTCGGTACATTTATTGACGGCGGTGTCACACATAAAGATGCTAGGTTCGGTGCGTCCGAGCAGTTCTATGATGAGAACGACGATGACATGGGTGAGGGCGGTATCGGTGAAGATGTCGGCGACATAGTTGACGAAAATGGTCAGCCATTAGACGACGCAACTGTGCAACAGTTACAGGCTCAAGCTAAGATAGAGGCTATACAGTCTGCAAAACTAGCCAAGCAAAGTGGTAAGTTGCCCGAGTCTATCGAGCGAATAGTTGAAGAAATGGTTAATGTAGTAACTCCGTGGCACGAGAAACTGGAACGATACATGTCTGCCAAAGTCAGAGATGGCTACTCATGGAATAGACCTAATCGTCGTTTCGTCGGACAGGGTATGTACCTCCCAGGCTACGACTACATACCACGCATGGGTGAAGTTGTTATTGCAGTAGACACCTCGGGCAGTCTTGACTCCAGAGAGTTAGCATTGTTTCAAGGGCATATCAATCGTATCGTCGATACCTGTACACCAGAAAAGATAACTGTGTTGTACTGCGACTATGCCATAGGTGGTACTACTGAGTATACACCCGACGACTTACCGATAGTACTCAAACCAGTAGGTGGTGGCGGTACTTCGTTCAAGCCTGTGTTCAAGTGGCTCGACTCCTATGACGGCGAGGTAGAGTGTCTTATCTACTTTACCGACGGCTGGGGCGACCAAGACGAGCTAGACCAGTTATCCATCACAGGCAAGGTAGATACTGTGTGGCTAACTACTGATAAAGAGGACTTCCCGTTTGGCGAAGTCATAACATTTAACGAGGAGTAAATTATGTCAAAAGTAAAAGACGAAGAAATTGCAAGACTAAAGGAAGTCATTGCAGGGTTAACTGCTGAGCGGATACTACCACCCGAACCCGAGGAGGAGTATGTGCAAGAGTACACTTGCGATGACTGTGCTTGGCCAGACGGACAACTACGCAGTGATGTAAGTTGTGAGTGTGGTATGAATGATGATGAAGAAACACCCAAAGGTTTTTACCATTGGGCAGATGAGGAGGAGTACAAGTGAAAGAACTAAAATTTGATAATGATAACAAGAGGTGGGATAGGTACGGTGCTTTCCACCACACAGATGGTGGGCTTGTACACTTTGATACGGGCGAGGTCATGGTTAGAGCGAACATGGAATCGTACTATCGTACTGTGTACTCCGAATTCGGAATACAGTTAGTGTCTACGACTGAGAAAGAATGTCCTAAATTGTACTTCGACAGGGAATGTACTGAACTTGTGACTAAGGCATGGCTCACACAAGATGGTCAACAAGAGTTGGCTATCGACCTCGAGCAGAACTGTGCCGTAGCGTTTAGATATCACAACTGGTATCGGGGCAAACGCGAGGCTCTACCTGCTCTAGGCTCTCATGTAGAGCAAGCAAGTGCGTACTGGTCGGGTGCTAATCGTATGCCTGTGCCACTAGCTAAGATACAAGTACAAGCACCTAACCCCGATTACAGGAAAAAAGTTCAGCCTGTACTAAATGATGAAGTGCAACCTGTTGTTACTGCAATGTGGCGACTGTCTGATGCAAGCAAAGGTTATCAGTACAGTACCAGTAAGTTTAGAGCCAAAGAAACATGGCTCGACTCATCGGGGCAGGAAATTATCGACGACATAATGACAGGTCTAAGTGACTACAACAAAACTGAGGCTATGCGTTCGATAGCACAACACGGGTTTCGTCTACCCCGAGCAACGACTGAAGTAGACTTTCTATATATAAAAGGAGGTGCGTAGTGCATCAGAATAATTTTAGTGAAATAGTAGGTATGGCTCACAACAAAGCCACAAAGCAAGTACGAGTTGAAATGGACTTCGACACAAGTAAGTGGTCGGGGCGTATGAAGAACATCGTATGTAGAGCAATCGACACAGGTGTCGCAGACTGTGGTTGGGAAACAGGTTGGTGGATTAAACACTTCCTAGCACACCACGGGTTAGGTACTGAAAGGTTGTGGGGTTGGCAGTCTGACCTACCTCTAAATGTAATCAAAGAGGACATGGTTGAAGAGGCAGTTGCGTATGTAGCCGCGATGATTAAAGTCAAAGACTATAAACTATTAGACTACAACGAGCGAAACTGGATAGAAAGACTAACTGAGAAAGGAGTTAGTAGTTTGACTAAACAAGAGTTAGATGCCATGAACTGGCAACAGAGAAACAATCAAGGTGTGATAGACATACCTGTGCCTAACTTTAGCAAGGCTGATAGACAGGTGTTTATCAAGAAATACCTAAAGCCAATGGACGAGCAACAGAAGATAAAACGAGCCGAACTAATAAATTCTATAAGAAGTGGTTCATTGTTATCTATTTCGTATATAATTAATGATTAAGGAGAGCAAATATGTATGTAAGAAAAACACAAACCCTCATCACAGATATTGAGCATGAGGTCTATAAGATGCAACAGAGTGCTATTTCTAAACTCACTAGTGAGAACAATGTAGAGATAGGCACACCACTCCATGCAGAAATTAAAACTGCCATAGAAAATACTCTGTGGCAATTAGCACCCGACCTCAAAGATAAGATGCCTAAAGAATGGTTGTCCGATGAAACGCATGTAATGGTTGATTTTCCATCAGACGAACATAGAACTGTACGCTACAACTTTGGGTCGCAAACTGGTGACGAACTCAAGATACCACCACACTTTAGGCGTTGGGATGATATCCACATATCACAAAAGTACTGGACACCCTTAATACAAGAGTGGTTAAGCAGTCAACACAATGCAGAAGTTGAGCGACAGAAGATTGTTGATAGTTACCATACTATCAGTTCGCAATTGACTTCGTTCATGGCAAAGCATGCGTCACTTAACACGGCACTCAAAGAGATGCCCGAGTTAGAACTTTATGTACCTAATAGTTACATTGAGAAAGTGAACAAAAAAGAAGAACGCGTCAAAGCGACACCATCCGTACCAACTACACACGACGACACAGAAGTTGATGTTGAAGCGTTGACGAGGGCGGCGATTGCTCATCGAGTAAGTACGGCGAGCGAATAATATGTCTATGCACGGGCGAGAATGGAAGTGCCTAGATGAGGTTGAGATGGTAGATTGTGCAATGGAAGTTAAGAAGTTGTACAATCTATACCTCGACGCTGACTTTGAAGATGATGTAACACTAGCCTTATACTATAAGTCTAAGATGCAACATTTTCAAAAGTTAGTGGACGACGGCGTAGAGTTTCAGCCTAATTTTTAACTAAGGAGCGATTATGACTATTGATGAACTTAAAAAAGGTTGGGCAAAGGTTACTATCCTACGAGATTTAAAGGATAGGACTGAGGAAGTTAGCCAAACCGAACTGAGTGAAACTGAATTTGATGTGTTATGTTTTATTGCACATCAGAGCGGTACTGCTACTATAACTGCAATGGTGACGCACCCTTACTTCAAGGGTGTTTCATTGTCTACTATAAAGAGGGCGGTACTTTTATTAACCAAAGAAACACTTATACAGGCAACAGAAGGTAGCGATAGGCGAGAAAGATACCTTTCTGTGGTGGAGGTGTAACATGCACAAGAAACTTTACTATCTACTAATGACGGCAGGTTCTTTCGCTATGACAATTATGCTAGGCATATGCGTTGTGTGGGTACTTGCAATCGCAGGGTGTTCGACGAACTACGAGGACAACCCGTTACTGATACCACCCAACACACTACTTAACAGTACACCCGACAAGGGTATTTGTTGTATGGCTGATGAGGACTTTCCATCGGGTTGCGATGGTTTTTTAACAATTTGTGAGGAGTAAGTATGTCAAAAAAAGAGACACTAGCCGATAAGGCTAAGAAAGCAGGACTACCCGTACAGGTAGTTTATAACCGCAAGCACGCAGGTTGGTCAGAGAAGAAGGCACTATCTGTACCTTTGCGAGGTTACAAGAAAAAAGAGATATCCTATAAGGTAGAGCCTAAGAAGGTGCAAACCTCGGCAGCGAAGCCTAAAAAACCTACTGTGCCTTTACCTGTGGAAAAATATGAAGCACCTAAGAGTAATACATTTATATATCTATCAGTTGTATTAGTCATTTTAGTAATCTTTGCAATTATGTCCACATGAAGATATGTACAGTTGACTTGGAGACTTTTTGGGATGTTGGTCATTCGCTTACCAAGATGTCTCCAATCGCGTACTGCATGCACCCCGACACAGAGATAATCAGTTGTGCGTTTAAGTTCGGCAACCAAGAAACCGAAGTAATCTTTGGTGAGGATGAAGTCAAGCAATACTGTGATTCCGTTGATTGGTCACAGTATTGGGTTGTCGGACACAACCTGTCGGGATTCGATTCCATGATACTATCATGGCGACTCAACATCAAACCCCTACTATGGGGTTGTACTCTTGCAATGGCAAGACCTATCCACGCAAAAGATGTAGGCTTATCGTTAGCCAAGCTAGTAACTCATTACGGACTTGGTGTCAAAGATAACTTCGCTCTACTACAAACCAAAGGCAAACGACTATCCGATTTCACAGAGCAAGAGATTGCAGACATGGGTGTATACAACAAAGCTGATGTCGACCAATGCTATCAGTTGTTGCTACGACTCATACCACAGACAAAAAAAGACGAGGTAAAACTAATCGACATGACAATTCGCTCACTTGTTGAGCCTACATTCGCATGTGATATGGATTTACTACATAACACCTTAGAGGAAGAAAGCATACGCAAACGCGAACTACTGCTTGACGCCGCCGACAAGATGCTCGACGAACCTCTACTAACGGATGAAGAAAAAGTACAGTCTGTACTAAAACTTCTATCATCTGCCCCCAAGTTTGCTAAGTTTTTAGAAAGTATTGAAGTTGAAGTACCTAAAAAAATTTCGCCGACAACAGGTAAAGAAATACCTGCATTAGCAAAGACTGACGAGGAGTTCATTGCACTACAAGAGCATGATAATCCTCTGGTCGCAACGGCGGCAAACGCAAGACTAGATGCAAAGAGTACATTGTTGCAGACTAGAATCAAGGCTTTCATCTCGGCGGCAGACTCACACCCACAAAAAAAAGTACCGATTCCGTTAAAGTATTACGGTGCTGATACTACTGGTCGTTGGTCGGGTTGGGCATATAACCCACAGAATTTACCACGGGTACACCCTAAGTTTCCCAAGCCATCCGATGCACTACGCAAATCCCTAGTTGCACCCAAAGGATATAAGGTCGTAGTTGCAGACTTATCGGGTATTGAACTAAGAGTTAACCACTTCTTATGGAAAGTACCATCTAGCATGGAACTATTCGAGAAAGACAGAGAGAACGCAGACTTATATAAAGACTTTGCAAGTAAACTCTATGAGGTATATGAGAGCGAAGTAACTAAAGAACAACGACAAGTTGGTAAGGTTGCACATTTAGGTCTAGGCTTTGGTGCAGGCTCCGTTACCTTTCAGAAAGTGGCCAAGCTTATGGGTGGCGTCGATATAGACCTGGACGAATCGAAAGACATCGTCGATGCGTGGCGAATGGCATACCCCGAGATAACTATCGGGTGGCGGACATGTCACAAGGCACTATCAACTATCATTAGAGGGGCGACAGGTGGTGCAATAGACCCGTGGGGAATGGTATATCCTACACCCGAAGGACTTCAAACACCTAAAGGGATAATCAGATACCCTAACCTACGCACAGAAATGAACGAAGAAACTAACAGAACTGAGTTTGTTTATGGGCAAGGCAGAAATAAGGCAAGGATATATGCAGGAAAAATTGACGAGAACATTGTTCAGCACCTTGCGAGGTGCGTCATTGCAGATAATGCTTTAGAAGTACAACGCCGTTTGGGACTAATACCTGCACTTATGGTACACGACGAACTCGTCTATGTAGTTCCTGGAGATCAAGCTCAAACGACGCTTGACATCGTCCAAGAGATAATGCGTACGCCCCCTGTTTGGTGGCCAGAACTCCTTACTTGGAGTGAGGGTGACATAGCAGATACCTACGGCGACGCCAAATAATAGTGTACACTACGACTCATAACTAACACAAAAAGGAGTTAAAAATGATGTATGTAATTTATGGGGTAATAGTTTCAGCAATTCTTATCGGTTGGATAATTAACATGTTCGACAAAAGAAAACCCACGATGAGTTTTGTAGCAGTAGAAATGCCACACATGAAGCCATTGCCAATGGGTACAAGTGGTGTTGGTTTTTGGAAAGGTATAAAGATGTGGCTTACTACATCAAGAAAGTGGGAACTAACTGATGATTGGGTGTACACAATAAATGGAACTAGGTTCAAAGTACCAAAAGGATTTGTCTTTGACGGTGCAAGTGTTCCCAAGTTTTTTCGCTCTTGGCTAAGTCCAATGGGCGTGTTGCTCATGGGTGGATTGGTACATGACTATGGGTACAAGTATCAAACGCTACGATACGCTAACAAGAAAGCTAGCAACGGCATCAAGACGCAGAAGTGGATGGACGAAACCTTTCGCGACATCAACATCGCAGTCAACGGATTTTATGTGCTTAACTACTTAGCCTATTACGCTTTGCGATTAGGTGGGTTTGTTGCATGGAAAGGACATCGTAAAGTAAACGCACAGTGGAGGGATGATGAGTAACCCCGAACTTATATTTAGAACATTTAAAAAGTCTACAAAAGAGAAGTTAGAAGAAGAAGCTGAGGAATATGCTGACGTTGTAGCATCAAGTGGTAGTCCAGTTAGCTACAAAGAGGCTTTTGATTACTTCATGAAAACAAGATACTACGACAACTTACCTAGCAGAGCCAGTCGAGGAATGATAAAAGAATGATAAATTACCCCTTTAAAGCGTGGAGTTACTCCTCGCTAAATGCCTTCGAGACCTGCCCACGCAGATACCAACTTACTAGAGTAACTAAAGAAGTAGTAGAAAGGCAACATGAAGCATCCATATACGGCAACAGAGTACATAAGCACTTGGAAAACTACGCTAACAAAAAGCGAGGCTTACCTCCCGAGTTGCAGAAGTACGCTAAATACGTCGACAAGATTTTTTCTTACGAGGGTAAACGCATCGTCGAACAACGCATGGCCATAGATAAAAACTTTAAGCCTACTAAATGGATGGCTCAGAATGTATGGTGCAGAGGTATTATCGACATAGGTGTTGTTAACTCAGACACTGCTTATCTACTTGATTGGAAAACAGGTAAGCGTAAACCAGACTCAGACCAACTCAAGCTATTCGCTGCATTAGCTTTCGCCCACTATCCGTATATAAGTAAGATAGTGTGTGGTTTTATATGGTTGAAAGAAGGTAAGTTTGACAAAGAGATATACACGAAAGACGATATACAGGACATTTGGGAAGAGTTTCTTCCTAGAGTTCAGCGTGTAGAGATAGCATACGCAGAGGATAAAGATAAGTGGCAAGCTAAGCCATCCGGTTTGTGTAAAAACTGGTGTCCTGTCGGTAAAAGACTATGTGATTTTTGTGGAGTATAACTATGGCAATGGGAGCAGAAGCAAAAGTAAAGAAGAAGATAAAGGAGTACCTAGCAACTACTGGAGCGTGGTACTACATGCCTGTATCTAATGGAATGGGGCGAGTAGGATGTCCGGACATACTCGTTTGTTATAAAGGCAATTTTGTAGCCTTTGAAGTGAAAGCACCGGGCAAGATAAATAACACAACGGCGAACCAAGACAGAGAGATTAACGGCATAAACAAAGCCGGTGGTGTTGCTATTGTTGTTGACGATGTAAAACTGGTTATGGAGGCAATAGATGACTATAACATCTAAGAAGTCGCTTGCAACAAAAGCGGCATACAACAGACGTCCAGACGTCCAAGCGAAACGCGTGCTACAAAACAAGGCAAGACGCCATGCTATAAAAGCAGGTAAAGCCAAAGTAGGGGATGGTAAAGATGTCCATCATATAAAGATGCTAGGTAAAGGTGGAAGCGGTAAGGATTCTAATACACGAGTGGTTAGCAGGAAAACCAACAGAGGGTGGAGGAAGAAAAACCCTAAGTTGTATGGTAATGCAAAGTGACCCGTCATTACAATCACGGCAACTCCGACTACGCCGAGCATAAGATTCAACCATGGGATATATGGTTGGAATACAATTTAAACCCGTGGGATGCTGACATCATCAAACGGATACTTAGAGACAAAGGGGAGCGTAGACTTGACTACGAAAAAATTAAACACATCTGCGATGAACGCATCAGACAGATAGACGAGGGCGAAAACAATGTTAGTTTGGAAAGAAAAGAAGGCACTACTACTCCGCCTTAGAGAGCCGGATAGAGTATTAAACATAATTCACACTGCTAAAAAGGTACTGTTCAAAGGAGCAGAGTATGTAGCAGTACCACATAGACTTGATGAGACAAGAGTTCTCAGAAGCCTGGGGCATGATGCACCATCACCTATAAGGTATCACTACGATTGGCCTGGTAGGTTTGCGCCGTTCGACGCTCAAAGAGATGCTGCAGCCTTCCTGTCGACGCACAAGAGAGCGTTTAATCTTAGCGAGTTAGGTACTGGCAAGTCATTAGCATCACTGTGGGCATTCGATTTCTTACAGAAACAAGGCAAAGTAAACAAAGCACTTATTATTGCACCACTATCTACACTAGAAAGAACTTGGGCAGATGAGATATTCAATCACTTTCCCCACTTAACTTGTGCCGTACTACACGGTACTAGAGATAAGCGTATAAAACTACTGAAACAAGACTTAGACGTTTACATTATTAACCATGACGGTTTGTCAATCATAGAACCTGCCCTGCGTGCCAGACAAGACATAGACTTAGTAGTTGTCGACGAGATAGCACAATGTGCTCGTAACGCATCGACGGATAGATGGAAGGTAATAAACACCATAGTTAACAAGCACAAGAAACGCAGAGCCTGTTGGGGTATGACTGGAACGCCTACACCTAACGCACCTACTGATGCTTGGGCGCAGTGCAGACTGCTAGTACCGGACAAAGTTCCACCGTACTTTAATAGATTTAAGATGCAAGTGATGAGGCAGTTAACTCAGTTTACTTGGATACCGAAACCCGAAGCCACAGACATAGTCAAAGATATAATGCAGCCTGCTGTACGGTTTACTCGTGATGAGTGCGTAGACTTACCACCTTTGATGTATGAAACGCGGCTCGTGAATTTGACAAACGAACAGAAGAAAGCATACAAAGAGATGATGGTACGCTTGCAGACTCAAGCAGAAGATGGGGATATAACGGCAGTCAATGAGGCAGTCAAGATGGCTAAGCTGATACAGATAGCGTGCGGGGTAGTCTACGCCGACGACGGTACAGAAGTTACGATACCATCTAACCCCAGGATACAAGAGACGAAAGACATTGTTGCCTCAGCAGAGGGTAAAGTGATTGTGTTTGTACCTTATGTATCATCAGTCAAGATGGTGGCAGAAGAACTGAGTAATGACTTCACAGTAGAAGTTATACACGGCAGAGTAAAGAAATCAGAACGAGACCGTATCTTCGGTGAGTTCCAAAGAGGTAAGGACTTAAAGGTTATAGTTGCACAACCTGCGGCTATGTCACACGGTCTTACATTAACTGCGGCAAGTACCATCGTTTGGTACTCATGCGTTACATCCAACGAAGTGTTTGAACAAGCCAACGGAAGAATCAACAGACCGGGGCAGAAAATGAACAACTTTATCATCATGCTTGAAGGCACAAAAGTCGAGAAAAGGATATATAACCGCCTCAAAAACAAGCAAAAAATGCAAGGCGCATTACTAGAAGAAATAAAAGCTAATAGAAGTAAAGTAATGTCTTGACACACTAGAAAGTTTAGTGTAACCTTGTACTCTTCTGAACTTATATGAAAGGACTAGAACTTATATGAAACTACTAAGACCGGACGAAGTTTCGGAAAAATTGGGAATAAGTAAGGGGGCATTACCTGCCCTACGCAGAAGAGACGTTAGTTTCCCACCACCGATAAGAGTATCTCAAAAGGTACTTAGGTGGGATGAAGCTGATATTAACGAATGGTTATCGAAAAAGAAGGAGATTGTATATGGCGAAGGCGAGTGAGTTAGACGACGCAACATTGGTCAAAATCTTTATCGCACTACGCGACCGGAGGGCAAGACGCAAAGCTGATTATCAACTGGACGATGTAGAGGATAAGGAGAAACAAGAAAAAATTGAGATAGAGTTTCTTAAACGTTTCAATGAGCGTGGCATAGATAATGTGTCTGCTAGAGGAATTGGAACTGCTTACAGGTCAGTGAGAGCATCAGCTAAAGTGTCTGATTGGGATTCTTTACTGGACTTTATCAAGAAAGAAGGTGCTTGGGAAATGTTAGAGCGCCGAGTAAGTAAGGTGGCAGTGGAGCAATTCAAGGCTGAGACAAAGGACTTGCCCCCTGGTGTAGACTGGGGAGAGACACAAGTTATTAATTTTAGACGTAAATAGAGAGGTATTAATATGAGCGACATGGTTGCTATCAAATCGGGCGGTTTACCTGCCCACTTACAAGGAAAGACTAAAACAAATAACCTATTTGCTGCGGCAGTAACAGTAGGTGGTTTTCCGGTTATTTCTATCAAAGGGAAGGTGTTCCACATACAACGAGGTGACGAGAGAGAATTAGTTACCAAGACTGGAACAGATGATGAACCGGCATCAGCGTTGGAGGTAGTTATTCTATCTGTCAACCCTAACAAATCAAAAGTGTTTTATAATAGTGGATTCGTTGAAGGTAGCGTAGCTAAGCCTACATGTTACAGTAACGACGGAATCTCACCTGCTTCTGATGTTGAAGAACCACAATCTAAGAAGTGTAATGTATGCCCTCACAACCAGTGGGGTTCGATCAGCGTTGGAGGTAGTTATTCTATCTGTCAACCCTAATAAATCAAAAGTGTTTTACAATAGCGGATTCGTTGAAGGTAGCGTAGCTAAGCCTACATGTTACAGTAACGACGGAATCTCACCTGCTTCTGATGTTGAAGAACCACAATCTAAGAAGTGTAATGTATGCCCTCACAACCAGTGGGGTTCGCGTATCACAGAGAACGGTGGTAAAGGTAAGGCATGTGGTGACTCAATGCGTTTATGCGTAGCACCGGCAGGTATGATTAACGACCCGATGTTGCTTAGAGTACCTGCGGCAACACTTAAAACCCTAGGCCAATACGGTAGCCAACTGGCTAAGCGTGGCGTTGAACCTCAGTATGTAGTTACTAGAGTTGGTTTCGACTACAATGTGGCACACCCTGCACTAACTTTCAAAGCAATGCGTTTTGTTGAGGAAGCAGAGTTAGCTACAGTTGAAAGTACTCTTAACGACGAAGCTGATATTATTGACCAAATCACTGGCGTAGTTGATAAACCTAGTATCAGCGTTGAGTCAGTAGCAGAATCTACACCTACTTCTGCACCTGTAGAAGAGACTGTAGAGAAGCCTGTAGAGGCTAAAAAACCTAAACCTGCACCTAAGAAAGAAGTTAAGGAAGTAGAGGCAGATGAAGTGGACGACGCTTTAGCTAACCTCGATTTCGACGATTAGAAACAACAAACTATAGCCGGGGTTCGCCCCGGTTTTCTTTTCTTATGTACTTACTAGGTAGGCGGGATGGCGACTCAAAATTTTTTAAGATTAATACTGCCCGACAAAGGCACGAAAGTAATAGCACTGGCTACACCAACAAAAAACGGTGGTGCATGGTTCAAATACAAAACATACGACAGTATAGACGAAGCCTCAGAAGCAGCTACTCTATTTAACAAACAAGGGGAAACTGTTTACTTTGCGGTTAACTCATTTAACGATTGGTACTTAGATGAGGCTAAAGACAAGAAGCGTATAAGAACTCAAGAGAACGTTCACTCATGCCGTTCGTTGTTTGATGATTTCGATGTCGGCTCTGACGACGACAAGAAGTATGAAACGCGAGACGAAGCATTAGCAGACATAATTAGACTTGCTACTGCACTAAAACTAACACCTACTATTACATCATCTGGCGGAGGGTATCACTGTTACTTCTCATTAGACCAGGATGTAGACAAGAAAACATGGCTAGAACTATCAACATTAAAACGCGACGTCACGACTCACTTAGGCATAAAAGCTGACAGAGCCGTAGACTTAGATAGTGCTAGGATATTAAGACCTGTTGGTACTTACAATAGAAAAACTATTCCACCAAAAAAAGTTCAACTAGTTAAAGAAGGTAAGCAGTACCCTATAACTATTATAAGAAGCAAACTTGAAAAATACATAGCCGACAATAATGTCAAACCTGCACCAGTAAATAATCGTAAAGCAATACCTAACCCGTTCGCAGCCGCACTAGGAGATTATCCAACGGCAGATGCAGAAGTAATAGCCGAGCATTGTTCTGCAATACGAGAGTTTAGAGACAAACAAGGGGATATACCAGAGCCACACTGGCACAGAGCGATTGGAGTTGTTAAGCACTGTGACAACGGCGAGCAGATTATCCACGATTGGAGTAAAGGTTATAAGGG
>Ga0208919_1000431_pt1 | contig 28718 bp, 27 predicted proteins | sample 4_EtaG_FD_184076 | JGI IMG/M metagenome (GOLD analysis project Ga0208919, IMG submission 184076) | Marine viral communities from the Subarctic Pacific Ocean - 4_ETSP_OMZ_AT15127 metaG (SPAdes) (version 3) | ecosystem: Environmental > Aquatic > Marine > Oceanic | place: Pacific Ocean | collected...
GATACGCAGGAAACAATCAGCTGTGCCCGATCATGTGACCTGCAAGCAGTGCAAGCGGTACTTGTCGAGGGTCATCGGCAGCAAATCGCGTTAAACGACCTCAGTGGTCTTTTTACGTCCCGTATTTCAGGCCACTATTCCAACACAAATGCCCGTGAGGGCACTAATGCTGGGGTGACATGAACCCGCTGGTGGATTGGCCACTGGCGGGTTTTTTAACGGGATCCGCAGATTGAACCCCGTTCAGGTGTCGCGGCCAGGACGGGGTTTATCCGTCTCGGTTTTCAATCATCTTAGCGATGTCTTTCTTGAGCTTGTCTTCTTCTTTGCTCTTGATGATTGAATCAAGCTTGGCAGTTTGCTCAGTCAACTGCGTACCAATCGTGTCCGTCATGCGGTCGATCCGCTTCTGGGCAAACCAGTTCGTGACGATCAGGTAGATGGCGAAGATGCCCATCGCTCCGTACTCCAGCAGTGCGGTGACTACACTGCTGGTGGTATCGGATACGACCTCGCCTTCCATTAGACCTGAGGCTCGTCGATCAAGGTGTAGGTGAACTGCGGGCCATAGGTCTCAGCGGACTTCTCGACGATGGCCATGAACGCAGCGAAGTCATCGGCGTTTGCCCAGACTTGGCAACCAGCTGACCACTTGTCTACTTCAGTAGAGTGAGAGCCTGCCTTGTGCAGATTGATGCCGAAGTAACCGTCCTGCTCAGTAGCAGGGTCCATGTCGAGGATGTCGTCCTTGTTGTCGTCCCGGTACACCCTGACGCGGCCACCGGTCTGAACCAGAGCCTTGTACTTGCCTCGATGAAGGCCAATCTTGTGTGAGCCTCTGTACTGGTCCGCCACAAGTATCGCTGTCCCGTTGACGTTCATCGGATGCTCTCGCCAGTAAACGCCGGGGTCGGTTGTGCAGTGCCAGGTACGAGTGACCCATCCGTGTTCATCCTTGTAGACCACGTACATATGATCGTTGAACTTGTTGGCGCTATCGTCAGGTGTGCGAACGCCAATGATGTTCAGGTTGTATAGCCCCTTTTCAAAAACTGCGTGGCCAAGGGATTCGACATGGTCAAGGATTTGAGGTCTCATCTGCAACGTGCTCCTGTGGCCTGACAGATGGCCGATTGGTTGGTCATCAACGTCTTAAGGTCACGAGACATTTCGTTCTGTTGGGTCTCAATTTTCTCAATCCTAGTCTCACCAGAAGTGTGCCCCTCAGCTGCGACGTGAATGGTAAGTTCACTTTGCTGTGTATCCAGCGTCTCTTGAATCTTGGTGACATCCGCAGACATTGCTTCAAGGTGCCACCATCCACCGCCAGCCAAGAAGACTACTGTAACGAGCCAGATGACCAGCTTTGTGTCGATTTCTTTCATTTGAACCCCCCGGAGCCATATTGATAAGCAGCGCCAAGGCCTGCAGCAACTACACCAACTGTAACAAGTGTCTCAAGTCTACCAAACCAGCGTTGTGTTGAGGGTCGCTCGAGCCAAGGTGTAGGCTCTAATTCCTTTTCCAACTTGGCTTTATACCAATCTCGCTCCATTTCCAGAGCTGCAGTATCGACTTTGTACTGTTGCGCGACCGACTTTCCCCAAACTTCAGTTTGTAGCAGGTCAGAGAATTGGGAGAGGGGCACAGCCACTGAGGAACAGCTCGCTTTTCCAGACGGGGAGAGAAGCGGGGAGGGCAGTGGCTGGCCCCTGTTAATTGAGTATACCTTTGTGCATTCACCGGCTACAGATTTTGGTGCCTCAGGCCGCTTAATTGGCTCAGATGCCAATGCCATGCCAAGGAAAAGAATCATCATCGTCGTCGTCTCGCGTTGCCCAAAGCAGCAAGATCGTCACTAGGAGAGTCCCCAGTAGTAGCAGATCGAATACGATCTACTTCCTCCTCAAAGCTTTCTTGAATGACTTCGCCAGCGGCGTTGGCTGCACGATTTTCAGGTGGCTTTGCATTCTTTTTTTTGAAAAACTCTTTTCGATGCATGAACGCTAAGAGAGCTCCGACTCCAAGCAAAGAAATAATGGTCAAAGCCTCATTAATCCAATCGCTCATGAGCACACCAACTTAACGATGACATCATTTGCTGCAGCAGTTGTGTCGCCAATAGTCACGCTTGTGGTTCCCCAAACAGAAACGCCAGCAGCATACGTATGACCATCTGGAATAACGTAGGTGATCTTCTGGTATGCCGGACAAGAGAACATCAAGTCTGGAGTCCCTGCACCATTTGATGCGGTGTTGGCTGGCGCAGCACTGTTAGCGTCTTTGATCTTGAAATAGAACGTCGTGGAGTTGGTGGTGTTGTCGATTTGGACTAGATAAATCTTCCCACTACTCGCACTCGTGACGTTAGCGCTAGCTGTAGAAGCCGATACCGCCAAGTCGACGACAATCTTGCCGCCAAGAGCGGTGATCGATGATGTTGTCGATGAAGCCATCAATCACCTCAGCTGCAAACAAGAGTTAGCGCAACAGTGCCACCATTTGGTGCAGTTGTATCCGTTGGGCTTTGGTATCGTGTGGCCGCAATGCTGAGTGTGGTGAAATCAAGCCCGCCAGGGATCTCCAGCATGGAGGTAGCACTTCCAGTTATTGCAACGACAAGCACTGGGAGTGTTGCCCCAAGAGTAGGGTTTGGGTCATCAAAAATCTTCACGAACGATGCGCTACTCGAGCCATTGACGGCTTTGACAGAGTAGAGCCTACCAGGCGCAATCGTGACATTCGAGTTCAGGCTGTTTGTTGCAGCCGTCTCGTTGATGATCTTGTAATCAAGCGCATCATTGAAACTCGTAGCCTTGAGCGCCATGGTCTACCTACTTCCTCATCTTATCTGCAAGAATCTCATCATCACTTTTGGCTGGAGCAGGAACTTTGCCACCTGTGACGATTCCAGCTGCTGGCGCTCGACCTTTAATTTGAGTCACAGGCGCAGTGTATGAACCGCCTCTTTCAAGGGGATCACGAGCTTGAATAGGAGTTTCGGGAAGAACAACTGTGCCTTCTTCCGTAGTATATGCACCCTTCCCGTAGGTAGCAGATGCAGGTTGAACCTTCTGCACAGGCATTGTTCTGACTTGTGAGTAAGGAACATTTGCAGAACTAAAGACTCTTTGGATTTGTTCCTCAGACGCGCCACGAGCTCGCAGACGGTCTGCTACTGCCGTGGGATTGGTCTTCATTTCTTGAAGAGCATGTAGTCTTTGTTGCTGAACATACCTTTGCTGTTGTTCAGGCGTCATTCGCGCAAGTTGATCTGGAGTAAGAGGCTTCATTTTTCAACCTACTTCTTCAGCGCTGACATGGCCTTCTCAGCCGAGTCGCCAGCAATGTACGCGAGACCCAAGTAGAGCCACTGGGTTGAGTCAAGCATGCCTGCAGCAAGCAGGCCGGTGCCAAGCGCCAACACGGTGATTCGTCGCCAAGACATGCGGCTCTGAGAGCAAAAAAGTTTCGTAAGCAAGTTCTTCATTAGTCAGTCCTCTTGGATTCAAGCCATTGTACCAAAACTAGGGCGTCATCGGCAGACGCAAGCGCAGCATCAAACGTATCCTTAGCGATATCGCATTCAATTGTCACAAGCTCATAGCTGCCCAGTTCACTGGACTCTTCTGAAGTATGGGCCCGCAGTCGGTTTCTGGAGTCTGAACCAGGATCGATTGGCATACCTACTCCTACGGTCCACTAAGGGCAGTTTTTCCACTTGGGCTGGTGCCCTTGTGAAGCATTCGCGCATGGTAGTAGCAATCAAATTCCATGGTAAGCGCGCTGCCGCCAGAATCATTTCTTCCTACGGCCACAAATGCGTACAATTTTGTAGTTCTTGTGCGTCCCCAACGTTGGTCCAATGCGTACTGATTTATGTTTCTTCGGTCCCCGTTGTCCCATCTGTCTGACCACATCAAGTAGTAAGACCTGCACGCTCCTGCTGGGTCGAGGTTTCCAGACGCCAAGTGCTCAGCCTTGACAATCTCTGTTTGAAACTCAAGCCGATTAGAGCATTTATGGTTTGACGAAACATCGCCACTGCTAATATCGTCGAGCCACGCAGAGTTTGTATTGATGGCGCCGTAGGTTCCCGAGTTGGAAACATTGCGAATGATTTGCCGCTTGAGCCTGTTTGCGTTGGTGGTTGACTCCAAGCCTACCCCAACCATATCTCTGGGCAGATCGGCAGACCCAGTACCAGAGGCAGCCGATGGGAAGTTTTCGGGATCAGTCGTGAACCCCAAGATGCAATAACATTTGGAAGCCACGGGGGGCTTGTCATCGCCACCACTCTGACTGCCATCATCATCCCAGCCTGTACCTGGCCAGTGGACATACCCACGAAGGTCTACTGGCCGGTCGCTAAAGTCGAACGGCCCACCGTCAGCAAGCCGGATTTCTTTGTACCAAACACAGCCATTGATGTAGTTGCTGTTTGAAGTATCATCGATGTCTACCGAGTTGATCCCGCCAGTGTTCGAGATGTTGGTCACATGGTTATCAGGGTCATTCTTTGTCCAGGTTCCATCAGCAACATTGATGCGAACCCAATCGTCTAAGACGGCCTCATCTCGGCCTAGGCCTTGTCGTCGGATGTTTCCGGGTACTCGGGATCTACTCATTCTTATGCCGCGTCAATACGGTTAACATGGCCAATAATGGACACCTTGTTCGCTGTTGTCGAGAACGCCTTAACGATCAATGCTGTTGATGCGTTGCCCTTGAGCATCCATCCAGGGGCTATCAGCACAGTCTGATCAGGTTCAATCACGGCCTTCATAAGGTCATCTGTTGCTGTAGTGCCACCCCACTCCAACACCAACGTCTCTGCCGTGGTGTTATGGTTACAGGCCCACAACCAAATTTCGTCATAGTCCGCCGCGACAGAAGGGCCTGTGTGGATTGTTGTTCCCGCAGTTGAGTTTGCAGCAACCTCAATCGGTCTTCCATCTGTAGATGCGCTCAGTGTGATTCTTGAGATAGTTGCCATTTTGTAATCCTATGCGAAAACTTGCATGTGAAGAATCATATCTGCATCGTTGGGAGCAGCACCACCACCACCTGCCGCAGCCCATACGGCATCACTACCATCACTGGTCAGAACGTATGTATCCGAACCAAGAGCGAGTGCAGACGGGTTGCCGCTTGCATCACCGACAATAATCTTGCCGCGCGCCAATCCTGCCATCTTAGCCAGGCTGACAGCATCATCCGCAATGTACGACTGAGCAATCGCAGTACCCTGCCATGTTCCAGTGGTGATTGTGCCAACACTGACTAGGTTTGACAGAGTGTCAATCGCTCCCTCGATAGTGGCCTCTGTAGTCGCATCCAGCGCGTCTACATTAGAGAGCGTCATCGTGCCGCTGCTATCTGAAAGGATTGCGGTGCCGTTCACCTTGTAGGCGTGACTCGTTGCAATATCTACGTGGCTTGCGAACGTCACGTCCTGCGCGTCACTGATGGTCAACGCAGCAGTCAAAGCAGAGCCGTTATGAGTGGACAAGAGCATCTTGCCCTTGGTGTCGTCCGATGAGCCGCTGTGACTGATCTCAATCTGCCCAAGGGCTACGTTGGCGTGATCTTCACCAATAATCTTGGATTCACAACCGCCGTCGCTGTTCTCAGCAGTATCGTTCTTGAGCGTGATGTACGGCGTTGCGCCTTCAACTTGAAGCTGCGTGCCTGGAGCAGTCGTGCCGACACCAATGCGGTTGTTGGTCTGATCAACAGACAGTGTCCCGCTGTCTACCTCAAGGTCATCCGCATTCAGGGTTGTGACCGTCTGGGCCCCACCGCCTCTATTGTAAAAGTCGCCCATGAGCTCCCCCAGGTTAGTCTATATGGTTCTACGTGTTGCCCAGTGAAGACGAGCCTTCTTCAGCGTGACCACGGGAGTACTGCCAGCAACCTTGATCCACAGATAGCACTTGCCTGCTGTGGTCTGTCCAGAAGGCGCGGTCACCCAGACATCAAGACCAATAGACGTACACTTTACGTCTGTCAGTCCTGTAGAGGACATCCCATCCCAAAGCGTATTCCCTGACGACTCGGCAGTCATCGGGTCATCACCATCAGAATCCCACGCCAAGAACGCTGAAACAGTTTCTGCTGTTCCACTCGTCTCATCCAGCTGCAAGTCCAGATGAGACAAATAGCAGGCCTGTGGCAATGCCGATGATTTCGCATCGGAAGTCGAATCCTCATGTAGAAGAATCTTCTTGGCAAGGACGTAACCGGTGTTGATTCCGGTCACGTCTGCATCATTTACTGCGAATCCCTGCATGGGAGCCTCCTACGTCAGGGATTCAGGATCAGGTAGACGGGTTGACGATGTCTACGACAAACATGTTGGAGTTGGTCTCGTTGTCTGCGTTAGCGGCGCTCCAGTCAGCAGCGAAGTCCAAGTACAGTTTTGAGGTTGTATCTACCGCGAAGCTTGCCTTAGTTTGCCACTTCGGAGCAGTTGCTGCGGCATCGGGGTCTTGGTAGCTGAACATTGCCACAGCCGTTCCGCTACTGCCGGCAGTTCGGATCTGAATCACGCCTTGCAAGCAATAAATGTCGTTATCCGCAACATCAACGGCAGCAGATGTGAACACGGCCTCGTTTGAGCCAACGGTGGTGCTTGTGCCCAGCCGAATGAGGACGGTCAGGGTGTCGGTGCCGTTATTGTCTTCAACGATCCCAGACGCCCATACCCGAATGGTAGATCCAGCCACCAGCGTATTTGCTGGGATGGCAAGCTGATCCAGAGAGCCCTCTGTAGTCGTGTTTTCGTGTGACGTGCCATCAGCAACTGTAGCCTTTGCCTGACCGCCAACGTACATCTTTGCGCCACCGCCACGGCCATGGTCAACTGTAAGGGCAATACCATGCTCAAGAGCACGACCGCCTGTGAGTGCGGGAATTTGGGACATTGTCTACTCCATTAATGGGGAGGGATTTCGGCTAAAGAATAGCACGTTTGGGAGAAGTCGTTGAAGTACCTATATCATTTCTTGGGCGTGTAGGGATACCATCACAGTTACTTAGTACGGCGCTTATAGATTCTTTCAGGCTGAACCAGTTCTTTTTCGTGGCGCTTTCGGCCAAGTTCAAGCATCCACTTATTGAGGATTTTCTGGTGTGCAGCCCGTGAAGTCGGGACAGGGAATGGCTTGATTCCAATGAATCCAAGAAGTTCGTCGGTTTCTGTAAGGCCGGTGCGTGGACCCATCTGCTTATTGATCTCAGTCAGGTGCTTGCTTTTCTCCCAGACGCCAACATCAACTCCTTGCTCGTGAATTGACCGAGTAATGGATGCTAGGAGTTCCATGGGGCCGAGATTTGCCCGGTCCAAGTAGGACAGCGTGTCCATTGAACGACCCGCCAAAGGAAACTGCATCGTGTTTTTCCAAAGCCACCAGAGTCTACCGTTCTGAGCGTGCCAGTAGCCCTCATGCTCTTGTCCTTCTACGTATCGACGAGAAGGGTCCAGCTGCGGACGTGGCACAATATCGAATATCTCTCTAAAAGTGCCACCAAGTATAGTGTCATCAAGGTGCATGATGAACGGAGGCACCGGGTTGTACCGATTAATGTCCTTGTCGTAGAAGAACTCCTTTTGCCCAGCCAGTACAAATGGAGCCTGAATCCAAGGGTTAATCTGCGTGGCCATGTACCGCTGAGCACCGGGATCCCCACCCAACGCCATCGTGAGCTCAGAGATTAGTCCCCAAGCATCGTAAGCCGGTACAGGTGGCGTGATGTACATCCACTTATCGACCATGTGGGTATCAACCGTTGCCTTTCTAAACGCAACTGCCAGCCTTGCCTTGGCATAGTCGCGCTCAAACAACCGGATCTCGGTGTCCTCTTCGATGTAGGCGTTTTGAACGCCCTTCATCAATCGCAGCTGACCAAGAATCCGCTCTGGGTTGGTCAGAATGGTGTCCCAGAACAGGTCCATGTTCTTGCGCATGTAGCTATAGAACATGAAGATGTTGCGGAACCAGTTCTTCTCAATGTCAGTCAAGTCCGCGTAGTCAAACGCTACCTTTCGGGCCATCTTCGCTGCAGATGCTGCACTTTCACCACGATTGAGTGCATCTACAAAGACGCTGACTCGATAGTAGTTGTCCATCGCAGTAGCAGACTCAATCAGAGTCCGTTGCCACTCGTCAGCACTCCAGTAGACCTTGTTAATTCCCTTTGCCCGAAGCCGGTTCATGTTCTTGGCAAGCGTCTGAGGTGCTTCAGAGAAAATGAAGCTCGACTTCAGACCATATGCATGTGCCATGGCTGTAATTTGATCTGCAGTGAAGACTGTGCCGTTTTTTGCAACCAAGACTGGATTGCCAACAGCCAAATCACCATCTTTCCAAAGCCGTGACACGACCGCCATGGTCATGCCGTTGTGCTTAAAGATGGAGCGTGCAGCACCGACTGCACCCATGCCCTGGTACATCTGCAGCATTCCGCCCATGCCAACACCGAAGAAGTAGGCAGGGTTTGGAACCATGATTCCCGATGTCACGCCCATCTTCATGTGCTTCATCGTCACCGGGAAGTGAGTCATGAAGAAGTCGACTGCTCGACCAGCGTTGGCCTCCATCTGTCGAGCCGTGGACATCACCGGCTCAATGCCAAGAGGACTGCCGATAACGTCAGCGCGCAGTTCTGGAACAACACCGGCACGAGCTGTACCAATCGAAGCCGCCCGATTGAATGCTCCTTCAATCTCTTTGACCAGCTGCGCAGGCACAAGCCCCGTCTGACCACTGGGGAAGGTGTACTCAACGAATCCTTCTGGCCGGTACCTGTGGCCGTACCGTGCGATGATCTCTTGGGCCATGCTGTAGGCCCTGAAGTCAGCCGGATTATTCATGACACCACCTGTTGGGCCACGAACTTCGTAGGTGTCAGGGAAGAGTTCTCTCGGTGGCGCTTGAGGCTGCCTTATTCTCTTTGCTTCGAGTACTTCTTCGCCAGTTGCTTCGTCTATCTTATAGAGACGTTCTTCAACTTTCGTCATTGAGAAGTTGAGTTCCTGCTCGACGTAGAACTTTACTCGCTGCCAGAAGAGATTCTCTGTGCCAATCGGGGATGCAACAAGTTCACCAGATGGACTGATGATGGGCTGAGGCTTGCTGAACTTCTTCAGGTCAGACGGCATGCCATACCGGACCATGTCGTCAGCCATATTGCCCATGATCTCATAGGCCCGCATTCGCACCATGAGTCCAAGGAATGCCTCAGTCACTCGGTATTTGGGGAGACGCCGCTTTCCTGCAATCGTTTCGAGACCAACCTCACGGCCCTTCTGCATAGAAAGCCAAGTCAGTAGGTCTTCCCAGGCCTTCCCGCCCGTATAGAAGCTCTTGTAGAGTTGTGCGAGGTCGGTGTCAGTCACGTTTGTCAAAACGCTCATGTCAGGCTCACCAGCCAAACCAATCGCAATCTTCTTCCCACGTTCGATAATCTGCTGCTGACGATTCAACATCGCATCGCGAATACGCTCAACAGCCTTACCAAGCGCCATTCGTTCGTCATTTTGAAGCTTGCGGGCGTTCTTGCCTCGATGAAGCTCCAAGACGTTGAATGCCTCAGTCAGTTCTTCCGTGAGTCCATCGATGCCACGTCCCGTGCGAGACACAATGGACTGCATCTCGGCAATCGTGGTCGGCTTTAGCAAGAAATCAAGCTTCGAGCCTGCTTCTTCAATCTCCATGGCCCAGGCATCAGCGGTGATGTCATCACCCTTGCCAAGCAAAATCTCGGCAGGCTCTGGTTCAACAAATTGAGCCCCCTTCGCCTCACGTTCAGCCAAGGTACGAGCAGTGTGACGAGTTCTCTCGGCGTCAGTAAACTGCTCAAGAAGGTCGATGTACCCTCGTCTTGGCAGGACCTTGGTGACATCCTCACCCGCTTTGAGTGCAGGATACAAAACTTGGTGGCCCATCAAGGCGTCAACCTTTTCTACAGCAATCGGTGCAGTCAGGTGGCCCCGAAGCTGCTCAAACACCATGTCCATGGTGATGTCTTTGTTGCCCTTCATGGCTTCTGTAGCCCATGAGAAGACATCCCGGCCTGCTTGGTCGAGCATCATCAAGTGCTTGTCTATGACTTCTCTCTGAGCTGGTCCGACCACACCCTTCAGTTCGTCAGGGACTTCAAACGCCTTCTTAAGCTTTGATTGCCACTCTTTAATGTATGCGCTTGAATCTGATGCCCGGTCAACACTGTCACGGATTGCAATCCATATAGACTTTCCAAGGCTCTCTGGTATGGCCACAGAGACATCGGTTGCACGACTAAAGACACCGGCTTCAATGTCGGCCATTGCTTCCGCAATCTTCAAAAAGTCATCGCCAACAACTTTACTGAGGTCAGCATCAACCCCAAGGAGTTCCTCAGGGATAATCTTACCCATGGGCTCATTGCTCAGCTGGCGCAAGAACACACGCAGCCTGGCTTGCTGCATATCATTGAACTCGTAGACGCCACTTATCGGTGTCTCGCCATTGATTTTTCCCTTGGGCTTGAACATCTTGTCCGACGTTTCGCCAAGCACGCTTGCCATCCGTGCGCGGACTGCCTTGGAGATCGACTGGAACCGTTCTTCCGTGACAAGACTGCGTGGGGTGATTGGGATGAGCTTTGTCGGACCAACTTGACGCTTAAAGTGCTCACCTACGACATAGGCAACAGACCGTGAGAATAGTTCTGCTGCACTAATCTCGGTAATGTCATCAGTGATGCGAAGGCCCTGTCGGACGTAGGTTGGGTTGAAGTCAATCTGCCAGTATTCGCGGCGTCGACCATATGCTGGGACGGCACCTTCTCGAAGACCTTCAACGCCCGTCCGTACACGCACGGTTTGCGGAACTCTGTAGCTTTTAGGAGCCATAGCGATTGCGTCAGGCTCAAGAAGAGCCCATGGGTCGAAAATCTTGTGGAACTTGTCTTTGACTTCAAGTCGAGTCCCAATGGTTTGGGACTCTGCTGCAATCCGAGTCCAATACACGCCAAACCGAGACTGGAAGTCCGCAAAGTATCGATTCAGGTTTCCGCGAACAGCCTTTCCTTGCCCAAAAAATTCATTGAGAGCCTTACGCAAAGACTCATTACCCCTGCGAGTCAGCACTGCCATCTGATTCAAAGGTGAATCTGGACTCTCAACCATTTTGTGGTCGAACTGCTTGTAAAGACTATTGACCCAGCCATCTCCCATTAGGGTTCTAAGTGCTGAACGGGGGTCTGTGCTTCCAGCAACAAACAACTCTTCGATGTCTCCATTCTTGAAGAACGTACGAAGTTGCTTTGACTGGCTACTGTTTAAGCCAAGACCATTCTTCGAGGAGATCTGCCAAGTAAGCGCGCCTGGCGGCGGTTCTGCAAGCGTAATGTACCCACTAGGAGTAACTGCCGGACCTTCTGGCAGAGCGCGGGTTGGGTCAAGTTTATCGACCTTCAGGCCAGCAAAGAAGTCTTCTGGTTTCTTGACCTTTGCAAACGCATCCTCACCGCTCAAAGCTGCCCGAATGGCCTGTGTCTCCAAGTACCCCATGATGACGGGGTAGTCTTCCATTGCGATGTACGCATCAGTGATCAAGTCAGAGACTTGCTCTGAAAGCTTGATGTAAGGCTGAGTCCTGCGAAGAGCCGCCGTTTCTGGGTCACCATGTTTCATCATCACATCGACAAGAGCAGCGTGAAGCTTGCCGGCCTCTCGAATGTGATGTCCCAGTGCCTCTTCTACAGCCTTTGAGTCGGCCACAATGTCCATGACCCGCCTGATTGTGCCTTTCAGCTTAGGCGGCAGATCCTCATAGAGATTCCCACCATCAGGTGTGTCCATTTTGTTGCGGATGTAGGCCTCAATTGTATCAGCAATGTTTTCCCACGATGCTGGCGTGCGACCACCCTTGTATTTGTCGACGGCGTCATCAAAAGAGAGCTTCTTGGTTGCACGCCCAAAGCCCTTGGGCTTGCCTTTCATCATCGGCACAAGGCTCTCTGCCAGCCATGCTTCTTCAAGACTCAGTACATCTTCCCCTTTTCGAGCAAGGGCCTCAGTAAGTTCATTGAGCGTTGGCGCTCCATCAAATCTTTCAGTCAGTCGCCTTGCAGCAGCGTTTACGCGCTCTCCACTCTTATAGATGCGCTGATAAGTTCGAGGGGCTGCTCCAGCCAGAAACGCACGAGCTCTATACCCGGCGACTGGGAACTTCATCATCGTTTTGGAGCCACGATAGCTAAATCGAACGGGCGACGATGCAATCTTGAACTGACCTTTCTCCCACGGCACAAAGAAGTCGAGACCCAAGCCCAGAATTGCGGACATGTGGTACCAGGGATGTCCACGGTCGTACCCGTTCATCAGGGCTTCATCAGTCAAATGTCGCGTGAATCCGAGATCTCGTGTCTCGATGTTCGCCATAAGCCGACTGAACCATGTCGAATCTGGCGACCGCTTGCCGTAGTTGTAGTAGAAGTCACGACTAGCAGGCGTGATTGGAATATCGTATGGAAGACGAGCTTCGGCTACTGTATCAGTCAATGCGCCAAGCAATGACATCCATCGAGCCACCTGACCCTCGACGACCTGGACCCGGCCATCGATGACTTGAGTTTCAAGCATGGCACCACCAATGGTGCGCTCAAGTTCAAGTGTGCCCCGGTAGCCTGAAGCATCCTGAGCATCGATGACGTAATCGACTGCGTCAACTACACGATTAATCGCCTGCTCTGGACTCGGCATTGTGCCCGCATAAACCGTAGGTGGAAGCTGCCCGAATGGGATTGTGTTGAGCATTCGCTGCAGATCTTTTTCGTCCTCTTCCTTGAGAACCATGTCTGCAAATCGCCTCAGTTGCCCATACTGTGATGCTCTGGACAGTTCAGGGTTTCGCTTGATGTAGGCAATCGCCAGTTTAAGATCGGGTTGCTCCAGCTGCGACTCTTTAGGCAAGTCCCTGAAAGAGAACGACATGATGTTGCGACCAAGTTCCGTCTTGATCTTGTCACGAATCGCATCATTGCTCTCACCACGATCTCTGGCAAGCCGCACAGACATAGCAATGTGTTCCATTGCCTCAGTCGGGTTGCTCATCTCAATTTCTTTCTTGAACCGCTTGAGGTCTTCTTTTTCGAGCAACAAAGGCGCAAAGATGTGCTCAGCAGCACCGCTGACAATCAAGGTCCTAGTCATCAAGTCTTGAAGGCCGCCCGCAATCATGATGGAACTGCCCTTGTAGATCGGCTCAGGCCGCCAGAACGGCTTGTCCTGCTCCTCTCGGAGCATGCCCATCTCTTGAGCTTGTTCAAGAGTCATCTTGGTCGAGCCAGCCATTGCCCCACGAATACTCTCAGTCCATGTCTGACCGTCTTTGCTCGCCCTACGGTACTTCTTCTCTGCCTTCTGCCAATTTGCGAAACGTGTTTCGAATGGCTTTTGATTGCCCTCTGGAGTGACTGGGACAAGCCGGGTAGAGAACGCTGCTCGACCCATTCCAAGCACTGTTGTCGGCTTCAGGATTTGCTCAGGGAAGAGTGTGATTGGGGCTTTCTCAATCAGTTCTTCTGCCCTATCATCATCTCCCTCGTCGATTGCCTTGAAAATCTTTCCAAGCGTTTCGTTCGTGTCCCCAATTCCTCTCAAATGCGGCTGCTGTTCAAGATTGTCCTTGATGGTGTCCACTGATGGGCGATCAATCGGGATGTAGCTGTGAAACGGGTACTGGCCCGCACGAACTCTTTCCTCAGCAAGCTTTCGTTGCAGCTTTTCCTGTGAGATCCCATGAGGGCGACTGACCGTCATTTCGAAGTCTTTGGTCGCTTCCATAAACGACTGAAAAGCATCATCAATGTCCGTCGCAGTTACTTGCGGGCCCATTGGCTTTGCCACTGCAGCGAATGGCTCTGCTTCCTGCATGAGCTTTTCGACTTCTACGTCTATTGGACTGACAGGCTCAGGAGCCGCGCCACTACTCATACGCTTAAGTAAAAGTAGGTCTTCTTCGCTGAGCTCAAATGGTTCTGCCATGATTAGCCACTCCTACTGACCAGTATCACCATCATCAGTCTGGTCCCAATCGGATACACCTTGCTGCTGCTTCAACTTGTCTACTTCTTTTCTAAGATCCTCAAGTTCATCTTCCTGCAGCCACTGCCCATACTTTGCAGCACCGTAGAAAATAGCAAGATCTACACCCATACTGACTGCATATGCTTTAAGTTTCGCGACAGACAAGCCAGTGATTACTGGACCCCAAATCCACCATGCGCTGGCTGCGATAGTTCCAGTAAGAACCTTAATTGCCACCGGCAGAGACTTTTCACGCTTAATCTTCTCCATTTCATCTTTGCGGATATTCTCACGACGGTCTCTAAGCCATATGAACCTGTCATACTTACTATTAGGCAGGGTGTGAAATTGAGGTTCCATTGGGGCCAGTTTCGGAAACAGTCCGCCGCCCTTTTCACGCTCATCTTTCGTTAGTTCAAGCTCGGATGGAAAGTCTCCCTTTTCGGCAATAGACATCAGTTCATCATCCGAATATGCCCATTCACGTTCTTCAAATCCAGGCGACCTACGCGCCTCAAATATTGTACTAGTTTGAGCAATGGGAGCTTTTGCGCCGACAGCTGCAGGTTCCTCAGCTGCGGGTTCCTCAGCTACAACTTCTTCGAACGTCCATTTAGAACCATCCGCACTTTTAACCCATGCGTGAGTGCCTGCTTGAATTTGCTCGTACTCTTTCTTGTTTTTCGCCAACTGACCCGTCAAATCCAAGATGTTCGCCGTAGACACACTTTGTAGTTCGTAGTGATTCATGACATCAGCAAGCTTCTTATTCGCCTCGTTTGATTCGAGTCGTGCTTCCAAATCAGCAATCTTCGAGCCGTACCACTTGTCCAAGTCGCCGTCAGTTTCCCACGTAGCGTCTATTGCTTTGTGTTCTGCAAACAACTGATCAGCCTTTTCTATTTTCAATGCCGCATCTGCGTGAAGCGCTGGAATGTCTACTGGAGGGTCTGGCGTGCTTGCTTGTTGTGCAGCAAGAAGACGGGCCTGTTCTGCTTTTAATTGTTCTCTCTTAAGGCGCCTGAGCTTGGCGGCTTCACTTTTCCCACCACCAGCCATGGCGCTTTCAAGAACGACTTGGTCGGGTTTTTCAACAACGGTAGGAGGTTCAGGAGCAGCCACTTGTGATTGTTGCAAAAGCGCAGCTTTCTGTTCTTCAGTCAAGGCCATCGTTTACTCCACTGGCTCAAGCACAAGTTCACCCGGATCCTGGGTCACCCGCTGTTTAGCCAAGTCTTCTTGTGTTTTTTGAAGGTGCAGCACCGCCCTTTCCATTGCGGCCTGATGTCCAATCTCTGGTGCGGAAGTATGCATATCTTCGACCACACCACGAATGTTGGTGCCAGAGGACCCCAATAGGTCATCAAGGCCAGGCTGATTGACCATATTGTAGAGGTCAGTCATGCCGTTATACGCAGTCTCCAAGTCGCCTGCTGAATGCGCATTCAGGATGCTATCAATGCGTGGGTTCAAGACTACCGAAACATTCGTCCGTGCCGGATAAACACGCGCGTTGTACTCATGGATTTGCTTGTTTTGTGGGTCTTGTTCACCCAGCGCAAGTCCGCTGTGATCGCGGGTAATTTCAAATTTAGAATCTTTAAGTGCATCAAGGTATATTGTCGCAAGTGGTGCTGCATTCTTTGCGGCTGTTTTTGTAGCTTTCCAATCAGCGAGAAGACTCTTGAGGTCAGCAACTTCGTTGTTATACGGTGTCGCGGACGTATCAAAAACGACATCTGCATCTGCAAGTTTATCGCCATAGGAATCCACAGCCGACTCTATCTCGTCCATCAACTTAAGATTGGATGCTTGATTTTCAGGGTCATACATCCCGATTCTTGTCTTTAGGAAGTCCGAGAGGTTTCCGCCCTCACCCCTGGGGAACGTCACCGCACCTTGAGCTCCTGTAGCCTCTGCAAGCTTTGGCTCCGCTGCGTACATCCGCCGGAATGCATCTATTCGGCTACCGGTTGCTGATGGGCGATAAGACACAGGGTCCAGGCCCATGTGCATGCCACCACCGCGCAGCAAGTAGTCATACTCAGCAGCAGCTGCGGCCTTACGAGCCGGCATTTCGTCCAGCGACTCAGTCAATTTGTCGATGGCTTTCTTGATAGTGTCTTGAGCAGGACTCGTCCCCGTGATCGCCTTGAGGCTTTCCATGTTGAAGCCTCCGCTCGGACTATACATTTTAAGTCCTCTGTCGAGAATTTTTCGACTTTCCTCCGTAGCTTTTTCTCGCACATCTTGCAGTCTCGAAGTTTCTGCAAGAATGTCTTTACCGCCACCACTCCCATATCTGTGTGCGTTCGTTTCTTGGATAAGAATCTCACGCAGGTAGCTTATTTGTCTTTTAGTCGCAGGATCAGCCTTTTCGTACAGTGCTTGACCCCACTGTGCTGCGCGGGCGTACTCCTGCATGTAAAACTTTTCTTTTGCGATTGGACCACCTCCGTAGTCCTTGGATTCAGCGTTCGATGCGCCAGCCCTAAGCGCTTCCCTCCATTCAATCTTGACGGCCTGGGTTGACGGCCCCATACCTCCTGCTGGACCTGCGCCTTTAGCGCTTGCGGCCATATTGGCAAACCATTGCTGCACCGTCCCATTCTTCATGCTTGTCTCAGCAGAATCCATGACGCCAGTTGCTGAATCCGGTACACCAATCTTCGCCCAAGCCAGTGAAGACTCCATGGCAGTCTTAAAAAACTCTGCTTGCTGCACATCCCTCTTTGTTCTGTCGGCAAGCATTGCCCGCCAGTTCTTGCCTTGTTCTTTTTGAGCGTCCAGAACCAATCGCTGCCGCACACTCAGGTCACTCTTTCGCATATCTGCCAAATGACCAGTGAGCTTAATGATTCTGTCTTGAATGTCCCCTTCCATTTTCAGCAGGGTCTGGGGGCTTGCATCCTTAAGCCTTTGCTTCCAGATGACCTTGTTCCGCTCGGTTCGGATCTTCAAGAAATGACTGAATGCTGATCCAAATACGGTTCTGTAGCCGTCGTATCTGGGGTCAATTTGACTGCCACTGGTAAGCTTGAGAGCCATGTGAACCTCTACGAGTAGTTAGCAATGATATGCCAGCCAAGACCAGACGAAAAGAAGACGATTCCGCCTCTTTCTGGGACGCTGATCAGAGTCTGCGCATCGATCTTATCATTCCCAGAGGTTTTAAGCCTAACACTGCTGTTTTGGACATCATCCAGCCGCTTTACGATGTAAATTCTACTTGCTTGTGCAGCTGCTGGAGGAAGAGTGATGTTGATGACCTTCCTGGTAGCGTCTGCCAGAACAATCGGTGTTTCACCAAGGATATGGTCATCGAAAATGCGGGTAGATTTCATCCGAAACGGGTTGATTTCCCGTTCCTGCTGAGCTGCGCCTGCCGGTCGGATATTTGGAGCACTGACGCTACCCCTGAAGTTCCATTTGGCACCCAGAGCGCACTTATTTGGCCGGATGGTGCCATCGATGATGTTTTCACCGTCAATGACTCCGCTGGGTATGGCGATGTTCTCAAAGGCGCTCGTCATCGCCTCCATGAAGTACTCGAACTGCTCCTCATTTGAGGTGTAGGGATTGCCAGGCATCTACTTGGCCGATGGCTGGTTTAGTACCTTCTCGACGTACTCCGCACCGTACTTCTTCCAGACCTCTGTGAAGGTCTTGTTGTTATCTGAAGTTGGCGGCCACGCCTTATTTGTCTTTGTGTGTCCCGTCTCTGTCGGTCCAAGACTGTCTGCCCCGTCCATGTCCCCCCACTTGAAGGGCTTGGTCACCTCTGGGTATGTCGCTCGAACCCATGCACGGAACTTGTTGCTGTCATCTGGCTTTTTATCCGCCCAGAACTTCGTGGTGTCCGCAAAGACGACTTTGGCCCCCTCCCCTTCGGCGGGAGCGGGAGCAGCGGCAGCGGCAAGCTCCGCTTTTCGATCAAATGTACTGTCTGGGTTTGCTTTGGTCCAAAGATTCTTGTAGGCGTCTTCAGCCCGAACGCGGGCTTGTGTGGCCTCTCCCAGTGCCTTCTGCAGTGATGCGACATCATCTGCCTTTTTTGCTGAGTCCGCAGCCTTTTTCGCGGCATTTACAGCCTGTTCAGCTTTTAGCCATGCAGCCTTAGCTTGGTCCAGTTCTGTATCCCCTTGAGCAGCAGCAGCAGCGGGAGCAGCCGCAACAGTCTTAGCAGGCTCACCCTTGAGTTCTGGAACCTCAGCCTGTTGTCGCTTCTCGTCCTTCGGCTTCAAATCATCGAAGTGACTCATCATGTAATGGTCGTAGCCACGGGTTCCTGGCCAGAAGCCAGACTTGATAGCCTTCTCGTGAATAGGCGTAATCTTCTCCATCGGAATGCCTGCATCGGCCATTCTGTCGAGCGCCGGGCGTTCATCTTCCTCAGGCCACTCTGCAGCAACCTTAACGGCAATGGTTGTGAGGTCGCTGGCAAGATTAGCCCAGTTGTCTCGGCCTTCCTGACGTGCATCAAACGCAGTCTGAGTCATCGTATCGGCACGCTTCTGGGCAGCCGCGATCTTCTTCTCGTGCGCTTCCTGTAGTTTCACATCCTGCTTAGCAATCTTAGACTCGGCTTCCAGTCCTGCAGTAGCAAGTTTCTCTACGCCAGCCTCACGAACCTTCAGTAGGTCAGAAACTGTCGCGCCACCACGAGAAGCCATCAAGGCCCCTACGTCGCTCTTAATCTCGGCAACTTCAGCCCTTGGTGCAGCAAGAGCCCCAGCGCGGATCTCCTGCTTCTCCTCTTCAGTCATCTTCGGGGCCGGCTCTCTCTGAAGAGCTTCAGCTTCCGCCAATTCTCTCTCTGCATATTCCAACGCCGGGTCGAACATCCTCTGGGCATTGATAATGCTTTCGGCTACAGCGCCAGCTCCAGAGATTCCAGCTGCCGTCGCAAGTGACTTCGTTCGCGCAGGCTGAGTTGTCTGGCTGTAGTAGCCGTAGCCCGTCCGTGGGTCGGTTTTATAGGGTGATCGCCCATGGGCTTGAAAAGCTATAAAGTCGCCCATTGTCATGGGCTTATCTTTGCCCTCCTCAGGCGTCGTCTCTTCTTTTTTTTGAGTCTCGTCCGACATTATTTACCCCTACCCGAACCGTCGTCGTTCCCAGGCATTGAACTGACCAACACCCGCATCACTGAGAACACTCATGCCACTTATCAGTGCCTGAGTATCCGAAACACCACCACGAGCTTCGCTTTTCTGAATTGCTGCTCTATCTGCACGAGCTTGCATTGCACGAGCACCAGACTCTGCAGCACTTGCCTTGGCCATCTTCGTCTTTGCTCGCTGTTGAATGCGACGATTTGCGTCCTCAATAGCCTTTTTACGAGCTTCTGCGGCCTCCTCATCTCCACCAACAGCGCCACCGATCAACCCACCGAGTCCACCACCGAGAGTTGCCCCAAGAGAGGCCCCAAGAACAGTACCTGCACCTGGTATGACAGAACCGATAATGCCACCGAGCGCCGCACCGCCGATTGAACCGTAAGTCCCACCTTTTGATGCAGATTCCGCCTTACCTCGAGCCCGACCAGACTCTTCACCAGCACGACCAGCTGCAAAGGTCTCTTCGCGGTAGCCCATGTTTTACCTCAGATAGACGTTGTCGTTAGCTTATCGCATTTCAGGCTCCAACGCGGAACCTTTAAATAGACTGCGGGTCCTTATCGTTAAGAGTGCGCCAACCCGCCAATTGCTCATCTGCCTGAGCTCGCTTGTGGTACGTGACATCGCAAACCATGTTGCGAGCCATAAAGAACACTGACTTATTCTTCCTAATCTCTCCGCCTTCAATGAAATCATTAATAGCGACGTAGGAATGTGCAGGCACAGTTGCCGCATCTCTGCACGAAAACACCAACCCAATATCGTAGACGCCTGGGTCAAGGTCTACCGTGTAAATGATGTTGTGCTGATGACGCCCAAGCATATTCAAAAGGCAAAACCCATTGGCGCACAAGCGAGACTCACCGCCAAACGCACTCGCAAATGGGTAAAGCGTGCTTGTGTAAACGTATCGCTTGGTTGAACCCAGCGAATCGGACTTGTACCCGTCCTTTCCATGGATAGCGAGTCCAATAGTTCCAGCACGACGCATCTCGCCACCAAATAGATGGTGCTTGTTCTTGTCGCCATTAGCGTCATCGTCTCCAGCCCAACCCTTCGGAAAAGCAAGACCGCCGAACTCAAAGCAGTAAAAGGTCGACGTGAAGTAAACTCTCGCATGATCACGAAGCTTCAACCGAGTGGCTGTGCCAGGAATCGTGATGTACCCAGTGCCAGCATTGGTCGGAGTAAAAATCACGCCATCTGAGTGGCTATGCCCAGTCGTTCTCCAGTGGACTTGAGAACTCACAGCTTCCATGCGAGGAGATGGTGCAGCGTAGAAGTCAGGCTTGAAAATGTGCCTCTTCTCGATGTAGCCCTCATGAGTGTGGTTCGGACGACCCTTTGTCTCACCATTTAGAACAGGGTCAGCTTCTCTGAATGACTCCGGCCCAATACCTTGATTCAGGAACAATTCTGCTCGAGCAGTTCCTTCCATCAAGTCATCGGCTTCGACCGTTGATTTCGAACTACCAATGCCTGGCCAGTTGTACCCCATCACTACCTCCGAAAGACTTGAGCAAAGAACTGCATGTTGCCAAGTTCAGCTTTGATTTCCTGACCTTCTGTCTCTGAGCCTGAAATATCGCAGGTTTCTCGCGCATCTTTTCGAGCCCTCCAGTACAAGCGTGCTTGCACAAGACCCGACTCCCGAAGGTCGATTGCGCCGAGATTATTCTCAAGATTCGGTGCTGAATTGGTCGTCCACGACTGACCACCTACGACCATAGATACAGTGGTAGCAATGGCGGAACGACGATCAAACTTATGTCGGATTTGATTGAATGTTCCGGTAGAATCAGCAGACCAAGTTCGATTTAATCCAACCTGTACCGGGCAAAAGATTTGCCCATTTGGCTGTGTTGTCGTTCGAACATTTTTGCTTGAGTCCCCGATTGTTTCACCAGGAGCAGTGACAAGGATTCCAAACTGAAAGTCGTGGTCTGCTCGCTTGATTTCAAAATTATTATCATCGCCAGCGTCATCTCGCTGAGCTGAGCCAAGAAGTCCGACATCGAACTTAAACCAGAAACTGGTCCTGAGAATCACATACGTGTGTAGCTGCGGATCCCAATCGAAAGATATTGAAGCGAACTCTTCGCTTGTTCCTCCTACGACCTTTGTGTCTCCACTTCTTCCAAATCGTATTGGCTTCCAACCTTGGCTTGCAAGAGGGTGTTGAACGTCTCTCAATCCACTCATGAAGCATCGAGACTGACGATTAAGAACATCCGTCCATGTATCGTTGGTATCAAACGACCTTCGGTCCAAACCCTCCTCACGAATGTTGAACTCGCTAATAGAGTTGTCTGCTTCTTCCCAAGAATCTCGAGTGGCATTGATATCTGCCTTGGAGATGGTCTTTCCTTCCTCCAGTCCAGCAGTAGTCACAAATCCAGAAGTATCAGACGACATTATCGACTCCTGATTTGGGTGATGAGGTTGGGAAATCTGAGTTCACAATCTTGCCGAAGCTGAATGTCATAGGAATCAGTGCCATCGGTGTAAGAATGCACTCGCTTCCCTGCGCTTGATTGGACGGTCTTGTCGCTGCCAGGGGAATACCACACCAGCTGCGACTGCAGTTCAACACGATGAGTACCAGATGAAACCGGAATCGCGCCAGAGAGGTAGATCGGGTGATGTCGGTACTCAGAACCCAACGGGCCCGTCTCAGCGACGATCATTCCGTCTACAACCAATCGCCACATTGAGCACAGTACAGAACTTGCCCTATACCGGTAGTAGTAGCCTCTGGGACGGTAGAAGGCGTATCCATTAGTCGTGTACTTATACTCAGTGCCTCCACCAGCACCATGCAGACTGTTGTGCCAATCATCCCAGAAGTCATCTGGGTTGTTCATGCTACCAGTCCCAACCTGCCAACTGACGGTTCCATGGAAATCTACGATGACAAGAGCATCGGTTTCGGTGGAAAACGTCTGAAATGGAAGCTGTGTGCTGTACGTCTCACTCTGCTTGCTTTTGCGCGCTAAAATTGGAGATCTTGCCTTCTCTTCAATAGTCGCCCAACTATCGAAATCACCATCACTACCACTTGTTGGAGGTGAGACGAATGACTTTCGACCGATTCGATTACGAAAGCTTTTGATGCCCTGCCACTTGGTTCCTGGTCCTTCGAAAACCAGAAAGTCTGATCGATTAGTCCACCCGGACTGCAGATGGCTAAAGAGGTACCCATACTGCGAGAACTTTTGATTAATCAAAACCCTAGTAAACGTGTCACGCTTGACTTCAGTAGCGTCCAGACTGTGTTCAAAGACGTTGTCGTTATCGAGAAAACCATTGAGCTCAGAGCCGAACTCGTTCATGTTGATTCGCCACTCTGACGGTTCAACAATGTCCTCATCCATCATGTGCTCTTGGCGCTTTCTCCAAGTCATGTCATCTCCGGTCTGGTCGTAGAGCCTCGTTAAGAGGCTTAATGTTCCTCTGCTCTCCGACCTTGGCCTCAATGTCGTAACCGACAATCTCAATCTTAGTGCCGCTGGCTGAGTCTTCAGATGTAGCGATAGTGACGCCAACTTCTCGCACAGGACCCTTGTGCGTAGTGCTCACATCGTAGCGAATCACAGTAGGCCGGTATTCTCCCCAGTAGTCCTCACCCCACTTAGCGGTTCCATACACCGGATATCGCTCATTGGGGTCTTGCTGGTCTGCTGGCTGCCTCTGGTCACGAATATCAAACAATGAGCGATTCACCCGGTAGTTGATGCTCATGTTGTTGTCGCCATATCCCACCCCATAAACCATGAGATGGGCCGGGCGAGTCGTCTTGTAGACGCTACCGAAAGGTAGATTGGAAGTCTTATAGATTGGGTCGACCTTCCAAGTCATACCCTTCATTGGGTACCCACGAGAGTAGACGGCAATTCCAGAGACATTGGCATATGCCTCACCATACGATGGACTGCCTTTGCCCTCAGTATCAACGCCAGTAGAAGTCTCAAACATTGGTCCGAGAACACCTGGCTTAAAGTCCTCATATGTCACAGTCTCACCAGTGAACGAAAGTTCACTTGGGTCAGGCCGCTCGAGGCCAAAGAACAGGTATCCACGGTGGTCATTTGAATGAACTGCGCATGCCGCTGGAATGTTCTTCCGAACACTCCACGAGCCAACCTTGTAATGGTAGACCATCAACAGGTTGTTCTTGCTTGAGCCCTGAGTGGGAACAGACAACCAGTATTCGTTATCTTTGAGATACACCGCACCAACTGCTCGCACTGCAGCTGAAGTATTCAGTTTCTCCAGCTGGTTGGGGATCTCCGTAGAGATCTTCACGATGCTGGTGATGCTTCCTGTGTTCTCCAAAGCTCCCTCAAGAACACATACATGCCTTTCAGAGAGGAAGATAAGCCCAAGCCCCGGAGCTTCTGCAATGCTGTTTGGAGCCCAGCAACCAATGTCCTTGTTGAGCGTCTGAGCAGAAAAACCATCGTATGGATTTCCTTTGATCAAGTAGACGCCACGCGACTTGAAGACCACAAGAGCATTCTTGGTTGCACGCATTCCAGTGATTGGGCCGCCATCATCATCGCCAATGTGCAACACGTTGCGGTCAGGGAACGACTCAGGAAAGTTCGGTGCAGAGAAGTACACTGTGTTGTTGGTTCCGCCAGCCGCAAACATGGTGTTCTTGAAGCTTGCCAGAAAGCGTGTGCCGGGCGGGAACCGTCCGAGCTGGCGAGTAGCCAACAAACTGCCGAGAGACGTGTCTGGGTGACCATCGACAAACATCTCAGTCATGTTGTCCTGAATCTCCTTCAGGAAGTAAAACTGAGTGGATGCACCCTTGGAGACCATTGCTCCGTTCGAATCATAGAGGTTCCGACTTCTATAGATTCTGCGAGCAACGCACTCGGATGGGCCTCGAGGAATGTGAACCGTCACGAATGCCTTTCCGTGCTGGTTCCACTGGCCCGTTCCATTTAGGAACATCGCCACATTACTGGCTTCAGAGGACTCAGACTCCTGGCCGCGCTCATTGACGAAAGTAATCTTGTACTGCCAGCCTACTCGCCTGCGGTCTACCTGCTGATTGAGGTGCAAGGCACCCTGAATCTTCAGGTCAGAGTCATGAATAGAGTAGTCGGGTGTGCCAATCTTCTCTCCATCTCGCAACTGTCCTCTGGTTGAGTTGTACAAGCTTTGCGAGGCAACGAAGTACTTGCCTACACCAAACTCGGCGAAGCTCTTCGGGCCCATGCCCCAGTAGGTGTAGTCATCGAACAATCCATGCCTGCCCTTCTTCGGCGCATCATCACCTGTTTGTTTATTCCCAACAGCAAAGCAAAACGTCGATGTGTCGAAGAACTCACCAGCTGACGCCTGTGGAGGAGAGGGTGGATTCTCAAACCCAGCACGCTCGATGTACTCACCATTGAACACAATGGGTGTCTGGTGGCCGTTGACCATGTAGAGTCGACCACCCCAAGCTTGTGACTGGGTAGGAATAGCAAGACCAGCATCGAATCGATTTCTGACCGCATTCAGTCCTTCACCGATGTCTGCATTTCCAACCGTGTTGGCACGCTCACGGGCAAACTGAACGGCTACTCGACAAGCCTCGAAATCATAAGAAGGGCTATACTCAGCAGCATTTCGAGACCCATCGAAGTATCGAAGCTCAAGCCTGTTCTCGTTGATCTTCTTCTCGATTGGGTCAAATGTCTGCTGCTCATAAACAATGAACTGACGAGCACCATTGTGTTGCGCAAACCAGTGAAGACTCCGAACGCTTGGAAACGCTACAGGAGTGATTGACTGAATTGTCCTGATGCTTTCTGTGATTGGATCTTTAGGCTGCGACTCATTCGAAGGATTGTCTTGAGCGTACTCGTTTTCCTTCTCTTCAACGCTGCTTGGGTACTCAACAACAGTCTCAACATCAACGTACTCAACCGAATAGTACGGAGATTGCCGGAAGTACGGATGCCATCCACCAGATGTGCGCCAAGAGTCATTAGACATCCAAGTCATGTCTTGAACGTAGAGTGCATCGCTAGCTTCTGAAATCCAACGCTCGTCCATGCCGCGAAGCTGGAAGACTTGAAATGTCTGTGTGTTCATGTCTTCCTCTAAATCTTCGAGGGCGTGCCCCAGCGTTCGCCAGCGAATACTGTTCTATCAAATCCTCGACGTACATACTTGCGATTTGCGCGCGCCAGATACTTTTGCTTCATCCGGTCCAGAAGGTCTTCACCCTTGCGCTCATAGAGCTGTGACTGGCTCGTCATACCGTGCTGCAGGCAGATGTCTGCAAGGCTCTTGTAGACCAGGACGTGGTGATACTGGGGAGGCCAAGCAGGCGTGTCAGCATCCGCAACCAATCGCTTGGGCCGAGAGACATACCGGATCTCAACATCCATGTCCTGGTTTGGCGGGCGGTAGACTTGAATCGACTGCCGTGGTCCACTCTCATCAAGAACACGAAGCTTGTGCAGTTCAGAGTCGTGGTAGGTCCAATACTTGTTGTTGGTGCGACTGCTCTGAGGCCACCCAATCACCTTTGGGTCACTCGCGGAATCTGGCTCTGCTGCAGCCGTAGAAGCGGTCTTCCAACCAGAATCAACCACGTATCCACCATTAGACGAGGAAGTCCCGTCTTCACTGGAGCCCTCACCTCCGTAAAGGTCGCCGATATGATGCCAGCGTTCAAACCCGTGATGACGTGGAGATACCCTTGAGCCAACCTTGCGGCGATAGATTCGCTTGATCATTCCAGTGCCAGCATCAAGCAGACTATCTGAAATCGTTGTGAGTCCCTGAGTATCGATCAGTCCATAGAGCTTGACGGCATGGTCACCCTCGTCTGGATGAGTGATTGAAACCACCGGAGATGGCGGCGACTCAACACCCGCATACACGAATGTGTAGCAGTACTCATAGACGCTCTTGGCAGCAAACCCAAGACGTTGCGAAGGAGAACCGGCTCCACCGTATGTCGTAGTCCAATCAGTCTCTGAGAATGACGCAACAAGAGGAGCAGCTGGCGGTGGTTCCACAAAAAAGGACTCGCCCTCCATCGCAATGACTGGGTCGCCACTGTTGTCCCGGTCAAGGTAAAGATACTCTTCCTTGAGGCTATCAAGGAACATGATTCTTCCCTTATTGGGCGCAGTGTTTGTAGAGGTACTTGTAGAGTCTGAACTCTCTGAATGAACCGGAGTGGTCAGTCCACGGTCCATAATGCCAAGTATCTCGACACAGTCAGAGGGCAGCCAATACCGCCTGAACTCAATCTTCCAGTCGGAGAAATCCACCGCAGTGTTCAGTGTGCCGCCAGCGCCCGTACTTCGATCAATGATTGGCCGATCAACAACGATTCCTGACGAGGTGCCTGGCTGAAAAGCGTCAGGCCAATCCGTCTCATCAGTACCCTTGTCGGTTGAATCAGTAGTAAAACCCGCAGTGTCGGATTGAGCACTAAAGATGCCCGTGATGACATACTCAGTGCCATGCCCACCGTGCCCTGCAGCAGTCCTTGTCTGAGCAATGTTCGTGTCATTGATGACGAGGTAGTTTCCAAGCATCTCTGGAGTCGCGAACTCTTCAGATGTGCCACCAAACAGCCCTTCGTAGTGCGTACTGTAGGTGTTTGACCTACCCACCTTGAGCAACTTGGTAGTCTCTGCGCCAGAGATATCTTTTCGGAGCGTGAGCCTGTGCAGCTTCTGCATGAACAGCCAGGGGTACTGACTCGAGATCTGCAGATAGTGGCGGTTCACGACCCGCCCAACTTGGTCTTTATACGCCGCCAAATCGGGGTTGTAGTCGAGCGCTGAGTTGACTTCCTGCGTGAGCTCTCGAAGATTCATTACACACCCCTAAAAAGAGAACCGGCGACTGAGGACATTGTACCCCAGCCGCCGGTAATGGGCGCAGGGCCCGGTAGCGAAAATGGCTTAGAAGTAGCCTTGATCGACGATTAGGACAGTACACTCGTTTGCACCATAGTCGCCCGCACCAGCAGCGTTCAGGGCATAGCCGCAAACAGCGCTGTCTGTAATGGCAGAGTCCATCAGGTTTACTGTGCCAGCGCCGCCGCCGTTGCCTGCACCGAGATCACTGCCAGCTGCAGCGTCAGTGTGGACGTTAGCTCCACCGCCAGCGGTTTCGTCGCCATACTTTCCAGCGGTCTGAATTCTGATAAGACCAGCCGCTGTGGTGGTTTCAGTCGCAACACCAAAAACACCCGACTGCCCAGCAGCAGTACCACCGGTAGTCTTGACGACAGATGCACCAAGACCATTTGTGCTGTCGCTTGTGTCGATCCTAACCCAATCACCCTTGGCAATTGCGGCTGTACCGTGCAGCGTCACGAACTTCTTCGGAAAATTATTGACGCCATCGACGCCATCTACCTTGTGGATTGCCATGATATCCTCCCACTTTTGATTCTATGGCTATGAAATAGGGTGAGGGTCAACACGACCCCCACCCAATCAAGTTGACTTAGAACGTGTCCAAGCCGATTGCAAGACCGCTGGAACCAAGGTGCTTGGCAATCAGCTGGCCGCGACAACGAAGCTTGGCGGCACGAACATCGTACTCACCAGACACTGTCTCGAAGTCACCCAGGTCGAAGTAGCCCTTCGGATCCCAGAGGGTGTGGATGTCGTTCATGTTCAGCATGTAGAACGAGATCTCGTTGTCGCCAGCAGTTCCCGTGGTCGTACCACCGTCCGGCATGTAGTACTCGACATCGATGGGCACACCGTCCCAAGTCTGGGACACGCGACCACCATCAAGCTTGGCGGTATCGATGTAGCGCTCAGAAGCCGACAGGGCACGCTTCAGGTTCTTGAATCCACTACGAGAAGCAAGAATCACACTCGGGTTGCCAGAAGGCGACACAGAGTTGATCTCGACCATCATGTCGTAGAGGCCAGCAAGACCGTTGCTGTTGAAAGAACCTGCGCCATCATAGACTTGGTTCTGCCAACCGGTCTTGTCTTGGTAGGAACTCTTAGCAACGCCACCAACAGAGTTGGTCTGCGAGGCAACAGCGTCCTGCTCAAGGAAACCAGAGGTACTGTCGACTCCGTTCAAGGTGCCCCAGTCGTCCCAGCCAGCCACAGAGCCCTGCACCATCTGCTTGACGTACTCACGCTTAAGAGCGTTTGCAGTCATCTTGACGCGGTTCTCAAGGATAGACAGAATGGCAGCATCGCCTTGGTTGACAAGCTCTTCCTCGGAAGAGATTGCAATCGGACGAACAACGTGTGCCCAGTCGTACACAGCGGGCACGAACACGTCTTCGACACTAAGGTCGATGCGCTCGTAACCGGTCTGCATCCGAGTGGTCTTCGAGTGCTCACCGAAGCCGAGAGGGATGACGATGCGCGTTCCACCAGCCTGAACCGGCTTTCCTTCACCGTGTGCGCGGGCCTGGGCCTCGAGAAACGCGGTACTGGTGTGGACGCCATCGCGCCACTCCTTCATCACGATGTGCATCGTGGTCGAGAGTAGCTCATTACCAATGGTAAGTGCTGTAG
>Ga0208919_1000433_pt1 | contig 28602 bp, 39 predicted proteins | sample 4_EtaG_FD_184076 | JGI IMG/M metagenome (GOLD analysis project Ga0208919, IMG submission 184076) | Marine viral communities from the Subarctic Pacific Ocean - 4_ETSP_OMZ_AT15127 metaG (SPAdes) (version 3) | ecosystem: Environmental > Aquatic > Marine > Oceanic | place: Pacific Ocean | collected...
TATCTGTACCATATTTCTTTTCAAATAAAATATTGGTAGTTTCTTCACTTGTGTTTTCAAGTGCATCTGTTACCCATGTTTGACCAGCATCTTCTTCGGTGATAATATCTATACAGTTTTCTGCAACTGCAGTATAGATTGTTTTCAGGTATGCAGACTTTACAACATTTCGTTCTATGACTTGTGGAACTTTTTGTTGTACATCAACATGCCATTTGATGTTGTCATCAAGTTTTTGCACTGGTATACCTTTTTCGTATAACCATGCTGTTTCACCATCAGCGACTTGATAAAGATACACGTTTGTTTCTCTTACCAAGTCTCTTAACTGTTGGTATCTACCTGATGCTACTGGTGTTTTTAATTTTGCTTTGAAAGATTTTACGATTTCTGTAGACTCTACTTTTACGTCATTGATGTGTAATGTTTTATCTTCTGGTATTGCAATTTTATGTAGGAATTGTAGAATGTCATCTTTTGAATGTTCATCATCTCTGATTCTACCAAAGACTTCAACTCCCTCGAACTTTTTACTAAGTCGTTTTACTTCTTTATGTGCACCCTTTACTACTACATGATGATTACCTGTCTTAATGTATGCATCTTCACATGCTATTAGGAATTGCTTTTCACCAAGATTAAATCTACCACGTTTAGTTGGGTCTGTTCTTTTGTAAGAGTCTGCAAACAAGGTCCAAATTTCTTTTACATCTCTGAAACCATTTCCGTCATCATTAACTTTTACATGAAGTAGTTCTCCATGTTTAGTAATGTGGACTTTGATGTTTTTCACAGAATCTTCATCCAACGGGTTTGAGATTATTTCAGCACACAGTCTTGGTGTACCAATCTCTTCCATTTGGACTTTGAATCCTTTCGCATCCACTTCGAATGTTTTTGACTTTTGATTACATGTCATTAATATTATAATTGTTTTAGGTTGTAATATAACTTTCCCTACTTTTCACCCCATTATTTGCAGGAATTATAAAAAATATTAAGGGGGTACGTCTGGTACGTACTTTTGGATGAGGTTATTCAAGAATAGACTCCTGTTCCCTCTCTCCTCACCTAATGCAAACTCTTCGACAAAGCGATTAAGCCTTTCTAGCACTTCTGGGTCTATCGTCATGCTTATTCTTTTGCTCAATTTCAATCACCTGTTTTCCATGTATGAAACGTTTGTGTGCTTCAGTCCAATCTATTGACCAGAACTCATTTGCATCTTCTGATGTAATGGTTCTTTCTTTGAACTTGAAATACAACTTTGTTTCCCCAAATGGTGTTCCAACTGCTGCACACATTTTCTTAAAGTCTGCGATATTTTTACTATCGAAAGGAATTGTGTATTTCAGTTTTTTACCAACTGGTTCAGAGTTTGGTTTAGATATTCTTTTGCCAAATGTATCTGAATCTGGGTCATTATCTGTAACCATTTCGAATCTATCTTCTTCTAACAGTCCTAAATATTTACCCGGTCCTTTTGCTTCAATATCTTCGTCTGAATATTTTCGTCTTACCAGTGCGTACATGTAGTCTTTACCAGCAGATGATGTTCTGACGATATATTGTGCCCAATAATCATTTGACGTAAGTTCTTTCTTAGCCATTAATAATATTAGAGTATTACTACTATATAACCATTCTAAGTGTTGTCAGTGTGTTTTCCACCACTTGTACCGGGTTTATATTTTCTTTTAACTAATTTACCATCTGGTGTTCGTATTCCTTTGTAGGTGTATTTAGGTGGTACTCTTTTATTGTGGTCAAAACCCTGTGTTTTACTTGAAACACCTTTAGTTGAATCATATTTTCTACTTGTTATATCATGCCCAGAAATATCATAGTCTCTTTCTAAATTACTTGGAAACATAAAATTAGGTTTTTCTCTCTTACCATATACACTCTTTCTAACTTCTGCAGCTTCTATTTCTTCTGGGTGTGGTGAATCATCTACCATATGTTCTTTTTTAATCTCATCCCAACCTTCTTTATCTTTGACATGTTTATCTTGTTGAACTCCTGCTAGTCGTAATTTAGCCAATCTTGACTTTAAATCCAGTGTATCTGTCATATTTAGTATATAACTATAAACTATTTAAGTGATTAATCTCTGCCTAGTTCTTTTTTGAAGCATTTCACGCATAACCCATGTAATACACTTGCTAGTTCTTTTCTACATAATCTGCAAGGTAGTGTATGGTCAACCATAAGCAAAAATAAAAAAAAAGAAAGGTTAGTTGGTATTTACTACCAAGCTAATGGTGTTGTGCATCCTGTGATCTGTCTACCAGTTTCTGACTGAATTATAGCTGCTAGGTGATAGTCAATAACAAAGTATTTGTCATCTCCTGTCTCCTCGTCGTGCTGTGATCCAACTCTTTGCGGACCCTGAAATAGGGCTGCTGTTGGTTCTAATTCTGTGTCGACTGCATAAACTTCACCTTGTTGAATACTGTTGTCTAGAACGAGACCTACTCCCGGAATGCCACTTAGTTCGCTTGTTCCCGGCTCATATGAATAATCACGTGGTCCGTTACTGGCAACTCCTCTTAGGAAGGTGTTTCCAGTGAATTTTGCGTATGTAAGTTGGTGCATACCGACTCTGTTCATTTTACCACCTACACCAGAACCTTCGATGTTTAAGGAAGCGATTCCTATATCTACGGTTGGGTCGTTGGTTGAACGGTCTGTTGCTGCGACAAATGTATCCCAGACTCCTGTTGCTGCTTGTGCTGTCAAATTCGAGTTAAGCTCACTGATAACATCAAAGGATTGTTTTTGTTCGATCTTGTTAGAAGCCACTTGGATAGAATCTTGCAAAACGTTGTGCACGTTTTTCAATCTTGCTTCTTCGTGGATGATGAACTTCAATCCGTATTTTGCTGCTGTGAAGTTTGCTCTTGTGTATGGCAATTCTTTGAGAGGTGATCTTTGTCCTTCATCGAGTTTTGTCATACCACCGAATTTTGTGACGGTATCAATACTAATCAAAAGGTTTGGTACTGCAATTTCTTTTGCTAGGTTCTTACCTGCATAAACTCTGTCTCTTTTGCCTAATACGGTTTCCCATACGTTAACAATGTCGACTGCGGAGTTTACGTTTGATCTTAAAGCTGCTAGTTTTTGACGACCACCTGCTTGAACATCAGATACATATTCTTCTGCAACGGATTTAAATTCGCTGTCTAAGAATGCATCATGTACGTAAGATGTACCTAATTTTTCTCCTTTTGCTGTCTTGACTGCATCGAAGTGTTGTGCATAATCATAGACTGGATAACCATTTGCTTCATCGAAGCTGTAGGTTGGTGCACTGTCTGTGGCATAAATTCTGTTATCTACAGGATTGTGCCATAGTTGTTTACCGTTCCAATCAGTGTTGTTTGCTCTATTAATTTTGTGTTGCATAATATCACCTAAATTAATAGTACCTCAATTACGTCTCCGGCTGCACATGCAACTGGTGGAAAGTCTTGATCGTCAGTATATGATTCTAGGTAGTTTGCTGCTCCACCTTTTGCGACAATACCGCCTTCTTTACCGAAGTAGGTACCGCATTGGGTTGTGATGGTTCCTGCTGCTGCTTTTACGCGACCAGCGATTGCTCCATCAACTTGCACTCTACCGCCCGGTTGGATAGCTCCGTTTGCTGTGACTGTTACGTAGTGACCAGCAACGGCTACAGGTGCAGTAATAGCTGCGTTAGCTCCTGCTGCATTGTTTGCTGTTTCTAGTGCTACGAAGTGTGCCACGTCTGCAGTAGCTCCTGCTGCTGCACATGGGATTAAATATCCACCGCTTAGTTCACATACTTGACCTTTGGTGATCGTTGTAGCTGCCTTTACAGGTATTCTACGTGTAGAGATAATAGTCTCTCTAACAATAGTTCCTGCTGGTGTTGTTCCAAATGCCATTATAAGCTCCTATAAGTGAGTAAATCCACGTTGTTGCTTTGCAACTCTGCTTTGGGATAAGAATCCTGAAGCGGTGTTGGCGGAAGCATATTGTGAATTTCCCCCTGTATTGTCTTTGTATGTTTGGATAGCTGCGATCTTTGACTGCCATGATCCTAATGAATCATTTGAAGAAACTACCTCATCAAATTTTGCTTGTGCAACTTTGATGTCGTCAAAGAGTTCAGAATAAGTTTGTGCCAATTTTTCTCTTTCTTGAGCATCGACCTTGCGGTTTAATGCTGCAACTTGAGCTTTTAGTTTTGCAACCATTGGTACTTCTTCTTCCTCTGCGACAGGTGCTTCTGCTTCAACCTCGACTTCTGGTGCTTCTACTGCAACCTCTTCTTCTGAAACAGAAGGTTCGGCTGGAATAGCTTCAGATACCTCTTCTAGTTGTGTAACAATCTCTTCGATTGCATCGACAACTTCTTGAGGACCTGCTACTGCACCATTATCTTGTGGTTCGGCAGCTTCTAACAGTTCATTAGCAATTTTGCTTTGAGCTGATAGAACTTTTCTTGCATAACTTGTCCAGTTGTGTTGTGTAACTTTTGTCATGTTATTAATATTTTTGAGTAATACTGGTATATAAAAGAAAATATTATAAATTAATACTGGAGTATTACTGTGTTTTAGGTTTATAGGATGGGTTATCAATGAAATTAACCGTATTTGCTACACTATTTATTTCTGTTATAGCTTCTTGGTTGTATTTTTTAGCATATTCTAATGCTTGTTTACTATCTTTTGCCCTAAATACTGCATTGAGGTCTATTTGTCCTTTCCATCCACCTAAAACTGTGTTAGGGTGACCTTGATTTTCCCAATCTTTTTGCATAGTGCCTAATATTTTATCTTTAATACTTCTAACATTTTGTGTATTTGCAACCATGTATAGATGTTCTCCTTTTTTACCCGGATATGCAGATGCAAATTCATTAACATGTTCTTGATTATTAAAATCTAATAATTTACCATCATGTATAGTATATCCTTCCATGTCTTTTGTTTGTTTTTTAAGGTTATTGAAATCTGTAGTATGTTTTTCCATACCAGTAATACCACCTTTTGGCATATTAAGTGTTGCTGTTCTTTGTTTTAGTTTTGCCCATCTGTTTTTTACCAGTCTGTCTAATCCTTGTTTTTTCGGTTTTATTTTATCTGTCTTACCTAATATATAATCCATCTCTGGGTCTTCTATTTTGAAACTACTAAGATTCGATTTAGTATTTTTCACAGTCTCATATCTATCTTCAAATGGTTCAGGCATTCCTATCACACCTAGTCTTTGTTTTAGTTTAGAGTAAAATGATTTAGGTATTGTCTTTTCTGGGAAATGTGCTTCTTGATGTGTTTTTTTACTTAATGGTACTGCACCTGATGTAACCCTTCTATTAAAAATACCACCGCCTATTCCACCACCTTTTTCAGCAGGTAGTGAATGATGATAATCTGTTGCATATACTCTTTTTGCTCTATTTCTTAACCCTGTTATTTTGTTTATTCTAGCTTGTTCTTCAGGTGTTATTGACCCATGATCTAAAACCTCTTTTTTCTTATGTGTTTGTACAACTAAATCTTGATTTCCAGCTAATGCTTCTTTCTCTGATTTACTTCTAAAATACTCTTGGTCTCTGTTTCTTTTCACTTTATCTTCTGTTATAGCTGGTGTAGAATTTGGATTTACTTTAAATGTACCTTCTTGTATATCTTTGGTAGGAACTTCAATATAATCATCTGTGTTTGGGTCTATTTCTTTACCATTCACATATGTTTTTCCTTTCTTTGTAAATGTGTTTATTCCTAGCATTCTTCCAGCTTGTGCAGTTGTAGCAGATGGATGACTTTGATAACTAAATTTTATTCCTTTTTTTGTATGTTGTGCTATTGGAAACCCACTTTGATATAATGTCTTACCGTCTGTTTGGAATGCATACTCTTTATTTCTACCTTTTACTTTTTCACGAAATTTTAATGGTTTTTTTTCTCTGAATGCAGCTATTACATCTTTAGGTGGACCTGCAAATGCTGTTTGTTGTATACCTGCTATTCTTTGTTTTAGTTTAGCAGATATTATAGCTCTCCATTCCATTCTAGTAGGTTCAATAGGTTTAATTTTATAATTTGGGTCTTTAATATATTTTGCCTCTTCTCGTTTTTGTTTTTGATATGCTTCCCAATCTGGTGAGTTCTTTGTTACACTACCGGGATTTAATTGATGTATTCTATCTTGTAATGGTTGTTTACGTGTGTAATTACTCAATGATGGTGGTGTTAATTCTTCTTCTAATTTTTTTAAATCTTCACCACTCCATTTATCTGGGTCTTTCATGGATTGGTCATCAAATGAATCTGCAGCAAACTCTCTATCTTGTAATCCCCCCTCGTTATCAAATAATGTTCCGGGTTTTCTATCTATTTCTTTAACATTTGGTCTAGCAAAAGGTTTTGGTGGTGGGTATGAGGGCTGATATTCTTCTTCCATAGTTCCCGGCTTTGTTCTTTCTTGTGGGTAAGAATAATAATGATCCATAGATGGTGGGCTTCTATCTATAACTCTGCCTTTTCTTTTATATGGTTCACCACCACCTATATGTGGTTGTGTTTCTTTTATACGTTTACGTCTTAATGTTTCACCTAATTCATTTTTTTTGTTAATAGGTGCTGTAAAATGTTTATTAACATTATTTTCACCAAAATCTTTTATGGCTGCAAGTCTTTGCTTAAGATTCTCGTTTTTTTTTAATGTAGCTATTCTTCCCTTTAATCCTTTTGTGCATACCATTTTAGCTTCTTGTTTAGCTGCTTTGAATTGTACAGTACATTGGTCTTGTGTACCCACGCACGTACCCCTAAGTAATGCTATTCTAGAACCATATGCTGGATCTTCATGTAATGCTGCTAAATGTAATGCTTCCCAATCTGATATTTGTCCTTCTGGTTCTGATGGGTTGTTTTGGAATATGGCTGGGCTACAGAATGGTGGCATGACCATATGTGCAAACTTTTGATTTATCTCTATATTTGCATAATAGTCTCCATCTTTTTCTATAATATCAACTATAGACCCCACCCTAAACTTCTCTTGATGGTCAAATACTTTGTTAATATCATTAGTTGGTAGGTATGGATGTTCATATGCATCTCCATATTCTGAATTAGGGATCCATGATTTTGCAGTTACCACTAAAGGTTTACCTACAAATTTATGTATATTCTTAGCAATAGATTGCTGTGATACACCCCAACCGTTACCATTTGTTTGTTTAGCGTTTAATAACCAATATTTAGCATATTTACCTGTGTTGGATATAAGACTAGCTCGTTTGTATGATTCACCTTTGTATCCCTTGAATGATATAGCGTGGTCATGGTCTTTAGCAATATATGATGGTGTTTTAGCTACTGCTTCTGCATCTTTTATTATAGACTCTGGTGTATCTGCTGTACCACCTGATGGTCCTTGTGGTGGGTTATTTTTAATTTTGTTTACTTTTTTTCTTAATGCTATTAATTGTTTACTAACCTTACCCTTGATGTGCTTTTTCTTTACTTTAGAGTTTTTTGGGTCTTGACTTGAGTATGTATCTACACCTTTACTTGCTTTTCTGGTTCTTTGTAATATTTTATTTCCAACATCTATTGTTTTATCACTAATTGGCTTTGCATTTGGTCCATACATCCTTCCTTTTGCTGAATCACCCTCTCTATTTGTAATATCAAAACCTTTGTGATAGACAGAATCGGTTTCTTGATCTACCTCTATATCCTTTCTTTTTGTCTTTCTTTTACCTGCTTGATGTATTAGTTTTTCTTTACCTTTTTTCTTTTTTTGTTCTTTTACTACACTTGATAATTCTGCTTTCTTTACTTTTTTCTTGTTTTTTAATTGAACTTTATCTAATATATCTTTGTCATAATCCACCACATCTGCATCATGTTTGTTATAATATTCATTACTTCCTATTGATTTATACTGTTCGTTCTTATCTACATCCACATCTCCTCTTTTATTATCTGCACTAATCTTTGCTAATCTTTCTTTAATCTCTTTCTTTTGATTTAATTTACTTGTAACAATTGCACCTGTTTCTTTCATATGTTTTATTTCTTGTTCCACATTAAAATTCTCTTTATCACTACGTTTTATCTCTTTTCGTATCTTTCTTTTATCTTTACCTTTTGGTATTTTTTCATAATCAACATACATGTTTTCATCTATCTGTTTTTGCCAAAATGGATTACTTGTGTCTATTTCTGCATTACTTAATATATCAGGTCTTTGTTGAAAATCAGTAACGTTATAATCTTCTGGTACTGTATATCCACTATGTGGTAGTTTCTTTTCAGTTTTCTTTCTTTTACCTGCTTCTCTAACCTTTGCTAATTTTTCTTTTAACTCTTTCTTCTTCTTTTTAAAATCGTGATCACCCGGCATTATCCAAGCACCTCGAATGTTGCATCGTTAGATTGGAATAAACCCCCTGCTGCTAGAGTAAGTTTAGCCCTATATTTCCATAATCCTGATGTATTAATAACTGGTGATGGGGTACTGTTTACATATCTAATTATTCCGTCTGTTCCCGGAGCATTTAAAATAACGGCAGTTACAGTAGTCTCATTATCGCTTGGGTCTGTGAATACCATTTGTATTGCAGAAGTTGTGTTATTTAGGTCAAATGCTGCGTTTGTTCCACTTACATCTGTTTTTTGGACCAATAACTGAAAATCAGTATGGGTGTCACCTACGTGTACTTTACCTGTTGCCATACCCTATTTAACCCCCGATATTATATAAGAGTTAGAGCGTAACACTGTTCCTCACCTTTTGGATAAATTGCCTTGTTGCTCTGGTTGCAGTAACGATATATTTGGTACTTCTTAATTCTGTTACCAATAATACAGTCTTTCTGATTGAAATTAAGATTAATTTACCACCTGTTAAGGTTTCTGCTATGGTTATACCCTCTGTTAATGCCCTGTATTGACCTATAGATTTAGCCACTGAATCACTAAAGTTGATGGTTGAGGTGGTTATATTTCTAAATATGGTAGATAATCCACTGACACTATCTGATGATGCCACAGATTGACTTAATGTTCTCAAAGCACTAAATAATCTAGATGAGTTATCAGATAGAGATATTGACTCTGATGCAGCCCTGATAGCACTATATATTCTTGACAAATTATCAGATAATGATACAGATGCTGCTGTTATTGCTCTAAAGAACTCATGGTCATTTTCTACTGAATCGGATACTGATACGTTTGGTGTGAATGTTCTAAATGCATTGAATAATCTAGATATGTTATCAGATAATGATATACCTTCTGTCAATCCTCTAATTGAGTTGTATATTCTTGACACACTATCAGATAGTGATATACTTGGTTCTGTGATGGTTTCCTTGTTAATATCACTTCTTGCTACAGAATCTGTTATTGGGTGAGATTGTATTGCGGTGTCAAATGGTGGGCTACTATATAACACACTATCAAACAATGAACCCAAATCATATACATATCTATTAACAGTTGGTGTGATTTTAGATAATGTTTCACCTATTGCTATTGATTGTGACATATTTCTTATACCAGCTAATACCCTTGATACACTATCTGAAAGGCTAATAGATGATGCAGTTATAGAACGTAATGATGCTAGTATTCTAGCTGGTGTATCTGATAATGATATACTGGTTGATATGTTTCTTTGTGATTGTAATGATTGTCCTGCACTATCTGTAAAGTCAATAACTCCACCTCTGGTTGTATCAAATACATCACTATCATATAACACATCGTCAAATATTTGTTTTCCTACTGTAATATCTACTAAATATTGTAATTTGGTATCAAATACTACTGGGTCGTATCTATTATTTGTCTTATCGAATAATGATGTAGATGTAACTGACACAGACTAAGCCACCTCTGTCCATGCTGAACCTGACCAAATGTAATCTTTACCTGTATCTGTTTCTGACCAAATTGTGTTTGTTTGATAATTATCACTAGTTGGTGTTGTAGTATTATTGTAGAATTTTAAATCTGATATTGTTCCTGCAAAACCACCACTTGATATATTAGCAGAACAAAATGCTGTAATGAAAATTTTGGTTTTAGAAGTGCTTTGTGTAGTAGCATTAACTGTCCAAGCTGATGTAATACTTCCACCTGTGTAATCTGAACTTGCACCATATCTTGTTGTCATACTTCCTGAATTATTTGTGATTGTCACATACCATGTTTGAGCTCCACTTGATAAAGTGACACCATTACCCCAATCATTTGCATTTGTTGAACCATTTGTCCAATATTGTGCAAACTTTTTGTCAGAATGATATGTGTTTTTTACATACATAGAAGTTGATGAATTTGGTGGATCTTCACCTGAACCACTTCTTGAAAAACTATCAGAAATTCCAACTAAGTGATTTCCTGAACCACTTCCACCATAATTTGATTGTGTAATATCTAGCTTGTATCTTACAACCCATGATGTTCCTGCTGTAGCTGGTAGTGAATTAATTAACAAACAATCACCACCTGATGATGCACTAAAACTAATCACACCACCTGATTCTGAAATAAAACTATCACCACTTACTGTCCAACCTGAACCAATAGTATTTGGATCACGTTCTGCACTCGTTCCAACAATGCGTTTACTTGCTTTGTAATCTGTCATTAGAAACCCCACTTTTCCTTTAGATATTCTTCAACATCTGCAATTTCTGTATCACTTAGTAATTTGTTAAACATAATAATTTCTGCAAATTTACCTTCCCATCTTTGAGATGATGAGCCATCTGACCATGAACCTAATGTTCCCATTCTCATTTGTCGTGAGCCTGTTGCCAAACTTGATGAAATTGTTGTGCCATTGATATTTAGTTTACCTGAGCTTCCATTGAATATTGCAGTTCCATAATACCATGTATCTGCTGATGCTGTTGTGCTTGTTGTGCCACCATCAACAAACCAATAATTACTGCCACTTTTACCCATATTTTGTCGCCAATCATCATAGTTACTGTTTGAACCATACGAACCATCTAGCATCACTCTTTCACCATTTGCATCTGTTTTTGTAACAAAGAAGTATGTTGTTGGTTGGCTTTCTGATGCTATTGTTACACTTGTATCAGTTTTCATATATGCACCACTAAAATTTAATGTTGGTTTACCATTTCTATCAGCATCTGTCCATGTTGGTTGATCACCACCTGTTGATTGTAATAAATCTAAGTTCGAGCCTAATGAATTACCTGATTTATCTGTCCATTTTGATACTTTATTACTACCATCTTTTGTGATTGTTGAACTATCACTTGCATCATACCAAGCATAAAGACCATCTATCTGTTTTGGTGTGTTAGTTCCGTCAGCTCTCCAACTTGTGCCATTATACCACCAGTAAGAAGGCGTATCATCTGTTTGTTGGAAGATACTCGATGTGCGAACCCCACTCAATGCTTCTAATGCAGAAGTTGATGAAAAGTCGTTTTTACAACCTTCATCATTAAATGTGAAACCATTCCCTGCACCACCACTACCACTACCAATTAGATAATATGTCGAACCTGATGTTAATGCGTTACTAAATGTATGTTTATCCTCACCATTATATTGTAAAATAACATCTAATCCACTTATTTTTAACGTGTATTTTGTAGTTGCTGTATTTGTTGCATAATTACTACCCTGTGTTGTTCCAACATATACCTTATTATTTCCATTAACAGCAGATTGATAATGTCCTACTACCCATATTTCATTAATATAACTACTAACAGAAGCAGTTGGTGTTGATGTTAATCCTACCATCCAATCATGAACACTACCACTTTCAACTGAAAGATTATATGAAAATTCACCTGATGTACTAGCAGAAGCCGTATGTCCTTTTGTTGAAATACATCTAGAGTTACTAAAACTTGCACTTCCACCTGTCGTGGCTTTTTGATTTGCATTATCTGTTGCTGAAAAACTAAAGTTTGAACTATCTGATGTATTCCAAGATAAATCAGAAGCAGAAGCACCTAAACTTGTACTATCCATACTATAATATGCCTTGAGTTCGCTTTTGTTAGTTAATGATGAAACTAATTGTGCATCACCTGCTGTAAATGTGAATGAGTGATCAGGTGTGCCTGATGTTGTATTAGTTCCATCCCAAATTTTTACATCATCTATTGTACCTGTCATACCTGCACCTTGAGCATGGTCTTGTGCTACAATATATCTTAAGCCTGTTAAACTAGATGTAATATTATCCATAACTATTGATGAACCATGTTGTGTTGAAAAATTTGGATCAGTATATACTTTAACAGTTGCTGCCGTTGCTGATGTTCGTTCAACTTGAACGTAATAATCTGTGCCTTTTGTATAATCATTAGATACAGGGCTAGAGTTTGATTGACCTGCTCCAGCACCGTCTACTTTTGATATAGAATAATTTCTTGCCCAAGTATTATTTCTATCGTTATACCAACTTACACCGATAACATCACAAGTTCTGTTAAAAGTGTTACTTGCTGCATCAGTTAAAACAAATGCGAATAATGGGTCATCTGAGGAAGCATTACCTGAAAAGTTTGCTTTTAATCGCATAGTCCATTGTGTGTTTGATAATGCCGAACCTAAATCATATGTAAGAGTTTGATAATTATAATTACCACCATCTGTATATTTTATAGCACCATCTGAAACTTTGATATAAGCAGTATCAGAAGCTGTCCAACCTGTTCCACCATTATCATTATTATTTGCTAACTTTCCAATTTCTGTTGCAGTAATGACACGTTTCCAAATTCCTACTGAATCAATCACACCATCATAATATCCGTATTGTGTAGGATCTGTTGCATGACGACCAATAGTAAAGTTACCATTACTTGCATTTGTGTTTGGGTTTGAGAATGTTTCTGTATCTTCTAAAGTTCCATTAACATAAAGTTTTACTGTATTTGAACCGAATGTTAAAGCTATGTGATACCAAGTATCATCAGAAAATGTTGTTGTAGAATTAACATCTGTGAACCATTGATCACCTGAAGTAGTGAAATTAACACGTAGTAATGTTGTGTTTTTTAATGTTATCTGTATGCCTGTTCCATTACCTGCTGATGTTGCCATACTATCAAATATAATATCACCATTACCATGTATTGAGGACATATTTCTTGGCTTCATCCAAAATGCTATTGAACCACCTGTGCCATCATGTAGATAATTGAATTTTGTAGATGTTTGAACATAATCATTACTTCCATCAAAACTATAAGCACCTGTGCCAAGTTTAATTCCACTTGCTGTTCCATTGTTAGAACCTTGTGAATCATTTGCATTAGATGTTAAATTATATTGTGACACTAGACCTGATGTTGAAGGACTTGTTGATGTTCTTCCAAGATCATACAAAGTATTAACTTCGGTTTGTGTCAATACATCATCATAAATTAAAAATTGTTGGATATATCCTTTGTAATATTCAGGGTAACTTGCATCATAGGATTGACCTAATCTGTATGTTGTTCCACTTGTTAATGTGACATTATTTGTGACAGGTGTTCCTGCTGTTTTATTAACATAAACTGTCCAAACACCTACTGATGTTTTAGTTATTACTACATGATTCCATGAATTTAATGTTAAAGCAAAATCAACATCATCACTTCCATCAAGATTGATACGCCATGTTCCACCTGAACTTGTTGTGTAAAATACTTGAAAAATACCTGAACCTGTGCCATTCGTAAAGAATAAAGAACGATTAGAACTAACATCTGTTGGCTTTACCCAAAATGCTATTGAAAAATCACCTGTTCCGTCAAATAACCCTGTTGCTGTAAAATCTACATTTCCACCATCTAGGTAAATTCCATTACTAGAAAAGTTTTGATTTACAATTCCAGTATTTGTTCCATCTGCTGAACTACCTAGACTATCTGACTTACGATCAGCTTTAGTTCCACTGTAAAGCAAACTTCCTAAGTTTTCAATCATACTGTATTCCTCTCTATCCATTCAAAAGGTGTTCCACCTGTTGTAGTGTTATTAAAGAAAATGACTTCATCTATATCAGCAGTACAAGCACGACCTTCTTTTGTAAATGTCAAGTATCTTAAATCGTCAACTGATGATGATGTTGTATGTGTGATGTTTCCTTTTTCTGTGCCACCATAAGCTGACGTTCCAATTTTTAATCCTATACTATCGGCTGCTAATCTTTTCATTTCAAAATAATAATATGTGCTGTTTGACAATCCATAACCTGTGGCAGTATTATCATCACCATTCATACCATTACTTGAATTATTACCTTGTGCAAGATACACATTTGAATTTTGTTGCCATAAACAAGCTATTGCTGTTTGTGTTCCTGTCGAATAAACAGTATGATCTTTATCTGTTAAACCAACTTGAAACTGAACACCTGAATTTTCAAAGCTATTACATTTTGCTTTCCATCTTAATACCCAATTTGTTTCTGATACTGTATCTGCACCAAAGTCATATCTAGCTGATACACCATAATTTTTTTGTGAATCACCTGATGAGTATGGAAAATTACAATCTAATATTCCACCTGTGGCAGAAATATATGAACTAGAATACGAATCTACTGTTAATGGTGATAGACCACTTACAAAATCATGGTTTAATGTTGCTACTGTATCACCTACTGATCTAAAGATTTTTCTTGTATTCGTGGCTTCAAACCTAGTATTTGCAGGAACATCAGATGGTCTTTCATCTGTTCCTGATAATTTATCTGCGAGATTGTAAGTTACTGCACCATCACTAAATGTTTGTGTTCCATCACAAATTTTCAAATTACTTACTACACCTGTCACGTTACCATTCACCTGACTAGATCGCCATTCTTGAAATGGCATATGTTTCAAATAACGCAAGTTCTGTGGATCACCATCTGATATTGTATTAGTCGAAGCACTTGTCGTATAATCTGAATTTGTAGTTACGCTTAATGTTAAACTTGTTCCATTTCTTGTTGCTTGACAATAGTATTTAGTGCCTGATGGATTTGTTAATGTACAATCACTTGCACCTTTTGTATAACTTGTTTCAGGTGTGCCGATTCTCATCCTATTACCAAAATGTGAATCAAAACTAGAACCTTGACACAAATAACCGAACATTGAAATATAATTACAATTTGTGTTCATTGTATCATCTGCACCATTAGACAACCATAAAGCATAACCATTCATGGCAGAAGCAGAACTGTTTTCAGTAAAATTTGTAAAGTCAATTTCGAATCTAGCTACCCACTCATCATTGTCAAGTGATGAACCAAGATCAAAAGTAATTAGATCACCACCGTATGACGTGGTGTGTGTTGTAGTAGTTGGAACAGTGAATGTTAATGTTGAACCACTGATAGCAGTATATGTTCCACTCATTCTATAACTTTGTCGTGAACCTGTATCACCTGCAATAATTTGTCCTTGTATTCTTCCACCTGAAAGATATTCGACCATTATCTGGTCACCTCAAGCCACTTGTACGTTCGTATAGCTTCCGTTCTTCTTGATACGAATGTAAACAGCTTGGTTATTACCCGAACCATCAATGTCTTTAACCCATAATTCAACTGGGGTTGTTGCATCATTGACTGTTCTTGATGAATAAGATGGTTCTGTGTATCCGTTAGCTTGATATTTATATTGACCTAATTCTACTGCACCACCGCTTGATGCTTCCCATGTCATGCCACCTGTGTTACCTGATCTAGCAGTTAAGACATATCCATTAGTTGGTGCGTTAGATGCTTTAAGATTTGCTTCATCAATTACATTGTCTGCAACTACGGCTGCACCTGTAACTGCTGCTGACCCATCAAAAGCACCTGTTGTAACTGTTACTTCACCTGTGGTTGATATAGTTCTACCAGTTGCTAATGTTGTAGCTTCTGCTGATAATGCTACTGCAATATTGGCTGTTCCATCGAATGATGTACCACCAATGGTTCTTGCTGTTGCCAATGCTGTGGCTGTTGCTGCATTACCTGTTGTACTACCTGAAGAACCAGTTACGTCACCAGTTACATTACCAGTTAAATTACCTGTTATAGTTCCACCTGCTGTAATAGCTCCTGTTGCTACTGCACCAGTTGTTGTTATTGTGGATGAACCAATATTAATATTTCCGAATCCTGAAGTAATAGAACCTGAATCTAATGCACCTGTTGTAACAATATTTGATGACCCTGCTGCAGGTGCTGCTCCAACATCTGATAATGTTTCTGCTGCAGTTCTACCTTCTACTTTTGTTCCATCAATTCTTAAGAAATCATTATCAGCTACATTTGCATTTGCTTGTAATAGTTTATCACTACCTATACCTACATCTGCGTTTACTGTTACGTCACCTGACGAACCCCCACCTGTTAATGCTGTACCTGCTGTAACAGCGGTAATGTCACCAACTGGTACTGTTGCTACTTGAGTATCTACATATGTCTTTATACTTTCTGATGTTGCTAATGTTGTATCTGATGCACCAGACATTGTATCACTATCTAATATTGTAACTTCTGATGAATCACCTGAACCACTAGCGGTTCTTCCTATAACCTTCATTGTTGCAATATCTTGAATCTTTGCAAATGTTATAGAACCATCGGTAACTGGGCTACCCCCATACTCATACCAATAATTACCAACTCTAATTAAAATAGTTGGTGTTGTTGTTGATAGGTCCTTGTTTGCATTACCTAATAATCTAATTTGACCGTCTGATGATGGGCTTGTTGTATTTGCTAATGTTACTGAACCAGTTGTAATAACGTATAACAAGTCACCTTCTGCTGAATTACCTAATGCTATTGTATCAATATTGGTTGAACCTGATAATTTAATAAAAGAGTTAGTTGGTGTAATTGATGATGCTGATGCTATTGTTTCTGGTGCAAATCCTAAAATACCTGCTGTGTTGGTATCTGCGTTCCAAGCGTTTACTGATATCTGTTTTGAACTATCGTTGCTTCCTGTTGCTACTGTAGAATGTCTACCCCAACCTTGTCTTGCCATGATATAATTGGGTTAATTTACTATATAACTATTTAAGTTTATCCTAATGTGGTAGTCCAAGTTACCTGTAGGGTATCTGAACTTTGAAGGGTAACTGCGGTGAATGTATTCTCATGTGACATTGTGCCACCTGATGATGCATTAAATAATGCTGATTTTTGTACTGCTGTGTGTGTTGCTGATGATGTAAAGGTATGTCGAATGGTTGTACTATTTGTACCCCCTGTATGTGATTTTGTGGTTGCATCTGCTCTATTTAGACCACCTGTTGTAATTTCACCTGAACCTGCACTCAAATTTGTATCAGTTGCTGCTGGAGCTGTTGAATCTGCTGATAATGCAATAAAGCCTGAACCTCTTGTTCCTGCTCCTGTGTTAGTATAAACTTGGGCTATCATCCAATCTCTTCCTGCGTTGGTTAATAAGTTTGGTTTATCTTTACATAATACTTGTTCATCTGGTCTTCCAGCGTTCTTAATAACTGTTACATAACCTTTAATTAATGGTTCTTCCTTCATACACTTATCAGTGCATTTTGTTATATTTAAAGTTGTTTTGTTAGGTGTATCTTCTATCATTAGAATCCCGCCTTACAATCCTCACATATGCAAGGAATACTAGATATTTTACGTTTACCTGTAAATTCAAAATCTGTTACAATACCACATAAATTACATGGTGATGTACCTGTTACGGTGTGTTCTTTCTCTTGATTATGGTCATCCCATTCTTCAACATCATCTGTGCTAAAGTCGTGAATGTAACATGCGAATGTCATACTAATATTTAAAGGGGGTTATTGTATATAAGGCTTAAATATTCCTTTTTTTGTTATATAACCATTTCTTGATTCTATCGTACATTGACCAGCTTCTCCACACTCTAGTACCATATTTGAGTCTAATACGATATAAATCCCTCGATGATAAATCTAATACCTTACCATCATAATATGGGTCCATTACATCTGTAGTGTTATCATCTGCATCATGACGTAATCCAAGAGAATGACCTATCTCATGTATTAGAGTATGTATAATATTATATGTTCTAATTGTACTATCTGGGTTACTAGCATTCTCTATAATTCCTAATCTTATGGCTTCTGATGCTTTTACTCCTTTACCATCTACAGACCATATCTTATCTAGGTTAAATACTATCTCCCCCTGTTTTGAGGTTTTTGGAAAATATGCATATGCCAAGACCCCATGTCTTTCTCTAAATATATCGTCATCGTCTTTCTTTCTGAACATAATCTTTATATCTGCATTATTATAGTTTCTGTACAATGATTTAATCTTAATAGGTATTTCGAAATTCCATGTAGACATGGCTAGGTTAATTGCTTTTCTCATTTTATTTTTAGATATTAATGGGCATTCATCATTATACTCTAATGAATAGAATACTTTATTACCATCCCATTTATGACCCCATTCCTCTTGGTCTTCGGAGAACTCTAAAACTTCGTTTGGTGTTTCTCTAACTGTACATAACGCCATATATAAAAAAAGGCGGTTCTTATATTTATAGGTTTGAAACCGTAAAGCCTTAGTCTTTTTTCAATTTACTGATAGTGAAATCAGCACCGAAACCAACTAGAACACCGACTACTACTTGAGTGACTGGTTCACTAATTGCAGCTGCATCTAATGCTACTATAGCACCTAATGCTGCAACTATTGCGGTTACTCCACCGCCTAGTAGTTTTTTGTAATCCAGTTCGCCACTTGTATCCCCAGAGACTCCTCTGATGATATTTAAGGCTGCACCGAATAGGCTTCCTGCTAGTATCAGAATTGGTATATCTGCCATTGGTATTACTACCTTTTCCTTTAATTTAAACCTTTTTAACCATGAATACATAGAAAACATATGCGTTTCTATAAAATAGGCATAATTATGGTATTTACATTATTATTGGTTTTTCCACAATCTTATGGTGAAGATACATTTAAAACAATAGGTAATAATATATGGCATAAAGATAACCCTACTGTTTGTATAGCAGAACCTGAACCATCTTTACATGAGAGGTTTTATGGTGGTGTTTTATATGATGCTTATTCCACAGTTAAAGACTGGCAAAATAGACTTACTGATTATTCTGGGGGTAATTGGACCATGAATGTGAGATTTTATGATTATGAATATCATAATGATAAACACGCTGATGATTTTCCACAATGCCAAATATTTATGGAATTTGAGGAATATTCAGGTAATGATGCACTTGGTACAACAAGTTATGACTTTTCTAATTCCACCCATCAATATGTATTTATAACCACATATTTGAAACATATAGAAAAACCTAGTGTTTCATTATGTATAGGATGTGATAATGATAAACACAGATTAGGTAATGTTCCATATCAGGTTGAAATAGATATGAACCCTGTTTATATGCCATATTCAGCTATCAAAATGATAATGTTACATGAGTTTGGTCATGCTATAGGATTAGGTCATTATGTAGAAGACAAGTCAAAAAATAATAATGTTCATTCTCTCATGTATCCTTCATTTGACCCATTTGATACAAGCGGTGATATAGTAATAGAACCTATTGATTTACAGATGGCAGTTGAAATATATGCAAAAGATGGGTTTGGTGGTCAACATGGTCTAGCACCAAAGTTTATAGGAGTAGACTATCTTAAAGAAAGATTTATAGAATGTAGACAATTACCAACAGCTTCAACAAAAAACTGTTAAATTGTAATACTTCCTAATTGTTTTGTGAGTCAGAGACACACGTTCTTGGGCGTTGGAGATATAAACGATTCAACGTATTACTTAGTATCTATAGGTCTAATCAACCTATAGGTATTAAATTTAAAAATAAAAAAAAGAAGGTTAGTCGTGACAAGTATCACAGTCTTCTACTCTCTTTTCATAGATACCCCTTTTTGGAGCTGAAAAGATAGTAATGTGTTTTCTTGTTACTTTTGCTTTTCTTTCTGCATCGTTAAGTGCTGCATTCATACAGATGTATAGTATTACTCCTTTATTAGTGTTTGTTTTATTTCTTGATGTATAAAGTCAAACTCTGCTAGGAACTCTTCATCATAACTGGCTTTCTTATGGATTTGACCCTCACCCCATGAATCTTTAATTTCATACTGGTTCTCTAAATATTTGTTTGCAACTCTCAACCAATACATACTTTGTTTTTGTTTGAATAATAGTTGAGACACATAACCCTTACGTGGTAACACCATATGAACTTTTTTAATTAAAAATAATACCAGACTTCATCGGATGCCTTTCGAGCCCATTAAACCTCTGTCTTTCTATCTATGGGTTTCATACCCGTCAGATAATATAGGTAGGTCATTACTTGATATAAGTCTTACCCTACTTTACATAGTTGTAAACAGGTTAATAAAAAGCAGAGAAAGTCAAGAAGCAACCCTTTTTTTCAGCCCTCTAATTAAAGAGAACATGCGGATCCCCTGTTTAGTTGGTTCCCCCGCTTTACTTCTTGCCATGTCTGGGTAGACTTAACGCTTTACTTTCTTATTCTGCCCAAGTAATATAATGAGTTTCGACCCCAATTATATTACTTCTGATAGTTAATAGGTATTATTTAATATAAGTCTTATGCTACTATATACATTATCTTTTAGGGCAGAATATTAATATATGATCTAGACAGTCGCCTAGCTTTGCCCACCAACATTTATTCTCACAGGTCTCGTCACTCATAAAGGTCTTCCACATCCATTACAATAAACAGTTTTGAGACCTTTACCATATTCAATCAGTTCCCTTGAGGTCGATAATACTAATCCGATAATTGCCGTATACAAAGCTATCTCCAGTGATGGTATCCCTGCTATCGCCGAACCAACATAAGGTGTGACGAAGTATGTACCAGAGTTGCCTAAAACCCTCGCTATTGCTTTTTTTGTATCCATAGTTCATTATTGTTTTTTCTTCCTTTTATTCTTTTTAGATGCTTTACGAGTATTACCGTTTGACCATTCTGACTTTTTCTCTGCTATTTCCCACTCATGATTCTGAATCTCTCTATCTACCTCACTCTCTTTATTCCTAATATCTACCTTATTCCATTGGTCTGTATTAACCCAGTCTGCAGCAGTCATGTTCATCTTACCTGTAGCATCTTCCCATAGGTTGATTTGTACAGGTTGTCTCCATCCTGTTAGTTTATTATTCATTGGGTCTGCTCCCCCTTGTGAACCTTTAGATACTGTATCTTTATCCATATCTTCTAATCCTAGTATATCTTTAATACCTGATGAATCAATCAATCCCATTTGTGCCATGCCTGTTAAAACTTGGAACATATCAGGTGTTACTAATGTGAGTAGTTTAGGTTTATTGAATTTGAATTTAATCTTACATGGTAGTTTACGTGCATCTGGTTCATGGAATAATATACAAAGTATTCTATCATAGAATTGTTTCTCAATAGAGTCTTCTAGTATAATTCTCTCTGGTCTAATCTCTTGGTTTAGATATGCATCAACCTCTTCAATGTTTGCATTACCACCTAATTTTCCTACATCACCCTCACTAAGCATGAATCCGGGTAGACCGAATGCTGTGATGATTGCTTTAATTAATCCCATTCTAACAATTTCTAATCCGCCAATGTCTGCATTTACTGGTGTAGTTAGAACATTTACCCCCGTCTCTTCTGGGTTACTTGGTCCTGTTACTGCGATAGCTTGACCTTTAGAATCGTTAATCTTATTAATGAATGATGCTAGTACGTCATCCTCATTACCTGCTTCCTGTGGTGGTATTGGTACACTAAAGACTGGTGGTTTATACCATGCTGATTCTGCAGCTCTCTCAAAGTCTTGATTCAATACAATGTTTAATGTGTTAGCCTCATCTGATACTCTAGCTATTTTAGAGTCTCCATAATAATCTGAAAATAATTCGTTGTTAAATCCATGCATAAGATAAAGCATACGTTCTGCTGGTATGATGTTATCTCTTATTTGACTTCTAACCCCTATGATTCTAACTCCAACTAACTCACCTGTGTTATCATCTAACACTGGTCTCTCTGTAAACTCTGATCTAATTAATCTAATCTGTTCTGGTAGTTGCCAATTACCTTGCTCATCTGGGTCTAGAGGTGTCAATGCTAATACACATCGACCTTGCTCCAGTGCTGTAAAATACCCATTAAATAAATTTGTTGGTAAATCTAAATCTAATGCTAGTTTGTCTACTTTATCTAATAATTGTTCTGCAGTCATATCTTTATCAAAGTATGGTATATGGTATGTTGTTGTTCTTTGCCATTCGTTTAATTGTTCTTCTGGTACGTCTTCCTCATGTCTTGGTACGATTTCAGTTGTATACCCCTGTCCTGCTGTATATGTGCATTGGATACGTGATGCCCTGTAAACATATGGGTTTGTCATGGCACTTCTAAACTCTTTTCTTTGTTGACCAGAATATGGGTCTACTGGATGCCAAACTTGTAAGCCTTGAAAATTACCTTCTTGCCCATTCATACGTCTAAATAGAGAGCGGTCAAAACTACGTGCTGCTTCGCCATTAGATGCTGCTACTCTAGGTGCTGCTTTAACATCATCTGCCATATTTATTAGTTACCCTTTCCCTCTTATTAAAGTTATTATTGCATCATTTTATTGATTTCTTTTGTAACAAGGCTTTCTAGGTCTGTGGTTCTAGGTGTGGCTGCTGCTACTCTAGGTCTACTATATCCTCTCAAATAATTAGATGCTGCATCACATGCTAAGGCTAATGCCCAGAATCTATCATCGTGAAAACCCTGTGGGTGTCTGTATAGAATATTACCTGCATCTGATTTAACTATCTCCTGCTCTGTTATCTCCCTGAATAAATCCCTATCGTGTATAATTAACTTCTTCTTATTGAACATACCCTTCATTAATGATATTAACTCGAACTTCTTAGGAGCTGATAATACTACTGGTCTAAATATGTTTCGTATCTCTGGGTTAATTAATTTGGCTACTGCATCTCCAACCCCTGTTCTATCATAGCATATTTTATACATGCCTTCCTCTACTTCATTAATCTTAGTTACATCATTAAATACCTTCTCATAGTCAATATGTGCCCATGTTTTTTGACCTACTTGAGATAGTTTATTATCCTCTAACTTTAATACAACCAGTGCAGAATTATCTACTCTTTGTGCCAAATCTAATCCACCGAACTTTGGCATTTTCATTGTTGTAACCTCGATAGTCTTTGCTTTAGTTTAGATATCTTACCCCCATGATAGTTTGGATTACCAGTTGTTAATTCTTCTGCTTCTTCGTTTGTAAACCCAAGTTCGTTACTACCCACTTCTGTTTTCTTTTTAAAATTATCTGTTAAATCTCTATGTTCTGGGAATGTATGTCTTTTACGATTTAATATTTTTTGGTCTTTCGGTATGGACATTCTTTTTTTGTTTAATTCAACCATTCTCTCATGGAACTGACTCTTTTTTCTTGGAGACCTTTGTGAAAATCCTGCATCATCAACTATATCAAAGCTAACCCTTTCAGGTGGTATTCGTTTATCTCCTTTAACATTCTCATAACCCTTTAAATGTTTTTCAAATTCTTTAATATCACTCACATTCCATTCGCCGGGTGCTTTATAATTTGGCTTTATCAATGCCAGTCTTTGCTTTAGTTCGTCTACTCTAGACATGCTTTATATACTTTGCTATAATATTTAAGCGATTGAAATATCTGCCCATTGTAGACAAAATATTAACCGTTCTTCTTGGTCCTCATCCATATCATCTGCTTCCCCTGCTTCAGAGAAACAATGGTGGAATGTCTCATGGTTTATGGTCTTAAATACATCCTCTAGAGTTTCATGCATAGCTAGGTATATTACTGCTCTCTTAGTTTCAGCATAATATATACCCCTATTATCGGACTGCCTAGCCCTTAGTTCAACTCTTAGCGACATTACTACTCTTAGAACGAACTCGACTATAAATGATTAGACCTATATTTATCATGGGTAATATCTCAACTAGGTCTATTCCATATAAAAAGAAGTCTAATACTGGATTTGCACCCCAAACAAGACCTGTCTGTAATATAGCATCTCCAGCCCATATCATATGAGGGATTTGCATATAAAGGATTAGAGCTGTAACACCTAATGATTCGGTAGTATGTCTTTCATACCAATCCCAAAATTTGTTCCACATATCTATTCATCACTACAGGTCAACTCTGCTCCACAATTATCGCATCTCTCATGACATGCTTGGATGGGGGTCATTTCAGTTCCACATCTAACACATATAGGATTAGTCATTCTCTTTACTCCATTTATCTAAATCTTCTTCTGCTTGGTCCATCCACTTTAATGGATTACAGAATTTTTTACGGACTTGCTTCAGGTTCATCTTCTTTAGTCTCCTCATCTAATTTTAATTCTTCCCTTAGTCTTGAACATTCTATTATAAGATTAAAACAATATCTGCACATCTCATTATGTGATAATTGGCTTAGTTTAATTTTTCCTTTTCTTGGATGCATAATTATAAAATCTTTGTATTGAGGCATACTTGAGTATTACTCCATCACTACATAAATATGTTTAGTTTAAATCTATATCTAATTGACAAAATGGACATAAATTATGATTATTAATATTCTTTACATCTCCGCATATTTCACATTGTTCATGTATTTCAGCATGACCTGTTTTATTATTTGAAATTGTTTTAGCCATTTTGTTCTTTATCCAGTTTGAATGCTTCAATAGTATTATGTAATTCTTCTATATAATCATTTCTATTTCGTATAAATGTGTCTCTAGAACCGTCTTCTCCTGTAATTAATATAACAATTTGCTCTATTTTCTCACCTGTTAACTCTTCCCACATGAGTGAATAAGCAGTAGTTTGAAGGAAATACTTTTGAATCCACTCCTCTTTCTTTTGCTTACTAGAGGTCTTAAAGTCAATAATTGCCTTATCATCACCATAATATGCTATACAATCTGCTGTTCCTGCTAAGCCTAACTCCTTACTGCAGAGTCTCTCTTCTAACCCTCTTATATTAGTTATTGGCTGCAGCAACGGTTTGATGTTCTCAAAGTGTGCTTTAGCAAATAGGTTCTTTTCAGTATTCTTTTTATTATATAAATAGTTCTCGACCATATTATGCATCTTTGTACCTGTATTCATAGCCTTTCGTGATACATAGTTTGCTACATCTTCACCAACTGCATCACGCCATTCTTGTAATCCTTTTTGGTCCACAAAGCCTACTACATTAGTTACACTCTCATATCTATTTCCATCTTGGTCATAGTATACACGCTTGTGATTCTCATTTTTCCTTTTGAGTGTTGGTAAGGTTACTTTACTAGGAGTGTGAATAAACATCGTCTCTCTTTCTATATGACTTGCGGGTATAATAACCTATCGTTTCCCAGTCTCGTTCATCCATTAGTTACAATCTCCACAATATCCATCGTCATTAGATAAATCCCATTTTTCTTGTTTGCATCCTCTGCACCAACCTGCATGTACCCCTCTGGTCTCATCATAATCATCAGCTTTCAATCGTTCCAATCTCCTAGTTTTTTGGTCCATGATGCTTTTAATTCTTCAACAAAATCTTCATAATCTGATGTTCTAATATCATACTCTATTCTTTGTTTTTCTTCCAATGTTGTTTTTAGAAAACATAGTGGACATGCACCTGCTGCACCCCAATACTTGACATTTGTATGATGTGAGCATCTAAACCAATCTGGTCTAGGAGAAAGTTTAGCTAAGTTAGAAGCGACCTCTTGACAGTGTTCGTCATTGGCTTCTATCTCTGTAAATAGTTCTTCCCATGTTATTGATTCTGTATCCATTGGTAGTATTACGCTATTGTTCAATATATACTCTTCCCTACCTTTCACCTTATTATTTTAAACGTTTTCCACATATTAAGCATCTCAATACTACTTCTCTCCATTCATGTTCACAACACTTCATTCCTTAGAAGCCCTGCGTTTTAGAGTTCTGTTCTTAGCAGATGTGGATGGGGTCATTCTAGCATATGTATGACAACATGGGCATAATATCTTTGCACCATTTTTGTTTTCATGTAATAACTCTTTAAATATATATTTACTACATCTCTTACAATATGCGTGTTTATCATATGGGTTCTCTCCTAGATTGTTTCTTATTCTTGATTTAAAATTAACACATAAATTATTACATTGACCACCAACTGGTAAAACTGTATTAGAACGACCGCTTTTAGGTGGTGCAGGTACTAGACCTAACTCTGTTATTTGCCATTCATGCCCACCATAATATGATTTTGAATTTGCCATAGAAGTAGTTATGTTGTTTGTATATTTAATTGTTACCCTTGTGTTGTATGTTTTGACTTGATATGTTTAATAACTTCTTCTGCATCCTTGAATCCTCTTTGACCACACCATATACAATGTCTTATATTATATACGTCATTCAAGGACAAATCTCATAGTATGTCATGTTTGGTGATAATGCAGGATGACACCCTTTTGTAACATAATCAGGATATGTATCTATACTTGTAGATGCTGATGGTAATATATTATTCAATGATGTGTTACTTGAATCTAATATCAATGTAGCTCCACCAACTACTAATAATAATATACCTAATAATGCTAGATGGTATTTAATTCTCATCAGTAACTTCCTTACCACAAGTTCTACAGTAAAACTTGAACTCTTTAAAGAATAAATTAGGATGATTGCAGACCCATGCTCTTTCATGGAACTCGTCTATATCACTCATCTTCTACCCACACCCATTTACCTCTGTTATTCATCTTTATCGGTTTAACTGGTTTCTTCTTATCTCTTATTTGATTAAGGAACATTAATTGATTAGCCAACATATATGTTAGTTTGGTCTTTTCGGACCCAGTTGCTGTCAATAATCTCTCTTCTATCTCTAATACAAATGCACGTTGTACCTCTTCAGGTGGTAACTCAAATCTCTCTTTTTTAAATAAATCTCTTAATCCCATCTTCCGTATCCTCTCTTTCTACTCTTCCACGTTGCCACATAATAACCTATCGTTATACCACCAAATAGATATGCCATACATATTAATGTGAATCCTAAATCTCCTATCATGACTCTGCCTCGTCTTTCGATTCCTTTAGATATGCCTTACACATAACACCAATTTTATTTAATGTGTCTAGGTCTTTTGATTTATGTGCCTTTACATCTTTACCTGCAAATGCTAATTCATACCATGCCAATATAGTCTTATAATCGGTCTCATCCAATTCTACGTCAACCATGTTTTATTATGTTCAGTTCTGTTATTAAAGCGTTATAAATGTGATATTGCTGTACACCCATGTCTAATAGGTCTTTAATTCTATCATTAATATCATGACCCCCTTTCTCTAGTATATCTTTATGTACACCTAATTCCTCAACTACTCTCTCCCAATATTGTTCATTACGTTTTGTCTCGTTAATGAGGTCTTGGAGTTCATCCATATCCTTATATATCGTTATAATAATTTATATCTTTCTCTTCAAATATTATCTCATCCTCTTTGAATGCACCTGATAACGATGTTGTAAACTTGCAGCAATATTCCTGTTCAAAGTCAATTCTTGGGTTATCCTTTTCGGTCTCTATGAATTTCTTATCTAATAGTTTACCTAATGATACCGTATATGGTTGCTCTAATTTATGGTATTCAGAACCCGCATCAAAGTTGGTCCAAAAGAAACCCCTCTTTCCATTAGGCGTAGACTCCATGACGAAATCTGCATCCGATATGTTTGCAACATTAGGGTGAAGGGCATTGTATACTTTAGTATCGTCAATCAGGTTTATAAATGCACACTCTGACATAAATACACATTTTACGTTCTCCTCACCTCTCACTGACTCATTGGCTGGATATGCTTGTACAAATGTATTATTGACCATACATGATTTACTATCCTCTTTTGTGATAATATCATCATATTCATATGTTTTACCATCTAGGTCTGTAAAGCCTTTCATGAACAATGACTTGAACCTTTGTATAAATCTATTGGCTACTTCTTGTTTGTTACCTGCTACAATCATCACACGATGACCTGAATACCTACCTATTATGCAATTATATGCTATAATACGGAGTGCTGTCTCGGTTGCACCTATCTTCCTAGATTTATTTAGTATGAGTTTATGATGCTTCTGCCATGCTTTAAAGTAATCATCCTGATAATCAAATATGGGTGTACGTTCTCCTGTTCCCGGATGTATGGGTGCACCTATCATCTCATTGAACTTTTCAAAGTCTTCAGGTATATTGAAGGTCTTTGTCTCCATCTCTAGTTCTACAGATTGGGCTTTCTGTATACCAGTTCTATTGAGGTTTTGCCACTTTTTCGCTAATATGCTGTCCATATGTCTCCTCTATGTATTTATCTATAGTTATATCTAATGTTGGTGTGGTCTCTATACTTGCTTTCTGCTGCAGAATATCTGATATTGATTTTAATACTGTGGTCTTCATGGCTTCATACCTACCTTTATCAAGTTCATCTTGCTTTTTTTCT
>Ga0208919_1000434_pt1 | contig 28597 bp, 20 predicted proteins | sample 4_EtaG_FD_184076 | JGI IMG/M metagenome (GOLD analysis project Ga0208919, IMG submission 184076) | Marine viral communities from the Subarctic Pacific Ocean - 4_ETSP_OMZ_AT15127 metaG (SPAdes) (version 3) | ecosystem: Environmental > Aquatic > Marine > Oceanic | place: Pacific Ocean | collected...
GTATCAATACAAGTGCATCACCAAAACCAGAATTGACACTACTTAAAACACCAGAACCATTACTTGTAAATAATGTATTACCACCAGCATCCTTATAGGTGTTGGCCTTTACATCATCAGCTAAAACTACACTGTCACCAGATGCCCCAATGGTGAGTGTATTACCTGCCGGCTCAATTGTATTAACATTTAAAGTTGTCACACGATGACCCATGCCTGTCCAGCAGGAATGGTCACAGTCACACCGCTGGCAACTGTCACGGGCCCTGCACTGACGGCGTTGAAGTTAGTTGTTAAAGTATAGTTGGTATCTACAGAGTTTTCATTTTCATAAAACACTTTTTCAGATCCGCCGCCTGTTGGTGCACCAGCCGGAACAGCTGCCCAACTACTTACACCACTACCATTAGTCGTTAAGAATTCTCCAGAAGCACCATCTGTCCCTGGAAGTGTTAGTGTCCAACTGCCTCCAGTATATGCAGAGTGTGCCGCAGACTTGATAGAAACAGAATGAGCATTAGAACTTTCACAATACAGTTTTATATCAGATGCTGTACCAGCATTTTTGATATCTACAGTAGTTCCATCATAGGTAAGGTTAGCCTCACCTTCTAATGTACCTGTAGTACCAGACCCAGTTATAACTCTATTGTTTGCATTGTTGTTGATAGTAGCACCGGCACCCCATACTGGAGCTGTAGCACCACCGTTCATTACCAATGCTTGTGCTGCTGTGCCTTTTGCTAGTCTTACATAGTCAGTACCGTTGTAATACATAATATCACCAGCGGCATCAGAGCCCATAGCAATCATGGCACCCGTAACAGCATTGTCAGCTATCTTTGTAGTAGTTACAGAATCATTTACCAGTTTAGCAGTTGTTATTGTATTATCCGCTGGAGTTGAAGTCATCTGCGTGCGGAGAGAATTTAAAACATATATCTCTGCTAAGTTTGCCGGAGCAGCACTAAACGTAATACGTTTCATTGCACCACTACCATCCACACCTAAAGTGAAAGCCTTTCCAGTACCCGGTTCTTGGCGAACATTGTCTACGAATACTTGAAGGGCATTTTCACTTGGTGCCTCAGATGTAATATCAAAGGCAACGTCAGAACCGTCTCCAGTAAATACATTTTTTTCGTTTAAACCTAGAGTTCTATCTAAAGGTCCTTTCCCGATGTAAGGCATTTGTTATCTCCCTTATACGTCTTCCAGAACTGACACGACTGCGTCCAGTGCTGTTGCTGTACCGCAAGAGACTCTTATAGCATCGTGAGCAGAACCAGTACTTTGCAATACTACCTTACCACCAGACACTACTTCCAAAGCAGCCCCAGCAGGAATAGTAGCATCTTTCAACAAATAAACATCGGTACTCGTTCCTGCGTGTGTGTCAAGAAACACACTAGCCGTTACACCGTTTGCTGTTTTATTTGTTAGGTAGATGCCGATAACGACTGTCTCCATTGCAGAACCAGATCCTGGTACTGTATAGACTACATCAGCCGAGGCTCCTGTGCTAGTTGTGCAACTAGCCTTTGTAAATCGTTTAAAATCGTTCGCCATTTTAATTTTCCTAAAGTGTTTATACTATTTATACATTTCTATCGAGCGTTTGAAGTCTTGAATGGGCTTTCAGCAATAGCCAAGTAGAAGTAAGTTGCGTTAGCCGGATCGTTGTAACTACCAGATGTCGTTCTAACTTTAAATCCATTACTAAGAAAGTCTACCACTGCTATATTCTCACCAATACCAGTACCGTTTACGGCTAGTCTCCAACCTTGCGGGTTATAGGTATTTCTGACTCCATCAGTTACGTCCCAAGACGCGGAAACAGAAGTGCTTTTGACTAAAAGATATGCTGGTTTAAATCCTGTGTATACAAACGGCCCGTCAGTTGCCGATCCGTTTGCGGTATAATCACCTACCTTGCTGTAGCCTTCTACTGAGTGCCAACAATAGGCTATGAAATCATCGCCAGAGTCATTAATCCCTTCTACCCCACCATCTAATGTAAAGACACTTGCTGTTGGGCTAGTGTTAACCCAATGACCAGTTGCCTGTTGATAGTAAGGATCATTTAATTCTAATCTCTTGGTATTTCCAAGAGGTCCTACATACACAGGCCAACTAACAGCAGCATCCAAATTCTTTATAAATATTAATTCTGGAGCCTGTGAAAGCCCATGCCCAACAGTTACGTCTGAAGCAGAACCCGGATATTTAACAATGCTAAATCCCGCAGTAGCATTTGCACTACCAGAGCCACTAGCCACGGTTCCCGCTGTAGCCGGATCAAATGAGGTTCCGGCTTTCCAGTTCCATGAAACCATAGTATTAGATGGATTTGAACCACTACCAGTACCAAGAGTAAACCCATCACTATCAAAAGATTTTAAAGACTGTGCATCTGTTACTTCTGCATTATTGACGTTTGTGTAAACTTCTTTTGTTACACCACGAACTACGTCAAATAATCTGTGGTTATACGTCAACGCCCTAGCCTTAATCCAAGTAAAGTCTGGTTGAAATCCTACACCAGTTACAGCTAATTCTGAACCAGTACCTGTATACGTCACCGTATTGAAATGCTTACTAGGATCAGTAATACTTGGGTTATCAAGATTGTCCGTACAAAGCGCAAGGTATCCTGACGGCGGAGCATAATAGAAGTCTCCTTTGTTGTTAGCGTCCTGATTGCCTTGTGCTGTTACTGTTCCAGCAAATGAACTGTCTTGTCCAAAGTTTGCTACCGTATTAAACTGATTACTGCCATTACCTTCTGCTACTAGAGGAGCGACCTCAGCAATTATACCCGTAGCCATTTGACCTTGAGTTGCACTATTTTTATAAAATGTAATAGTTCCGTTATCCATATCCAGAGCAACACCAATAATATCTCCAGCAGTATAGGTTGCTCCGTAAGAACCAGTACTACCGGGAATAGTCTTTTGGCCATCAGCATCGTATGTATAAGAAACTCCCATATCTACTGGCCCAGTTCCAGAAGAAGTACCGTATGTATTGGTCTTACATACACCAGTCCTACAATTGGCCGGTGCTGCTGCAGCTATGATATATATTTCCCAGTACCATTTTCCAGACTTGAGGCCAAAGGTTCCTCTATAGGCAATATGATTAGTACTATCTACAATTTTAAGATTACCTTCAGATACAACACCTGCAAGATTTGCAGCAAAGATATCTATAGGATTCCAAGTACAAAAGTTATTCATAGGACTATCCAGCATCATATCATGTGATGATAAATTAGTCGGTGTGAAAGAATTGTAGTTCCCAGAATGGTCTGCACCTAGGCCACCATCTGCGAAATCAGAATTCAACAAGAATACAGTATTAGAATCAGAAGTTACTCTGTCTGTTGGTTTTGTGAAGGCACTAGTGTATCTTGCACTATTAGAAATACGAATATTATCCATACCACCATTCAAGTCACCAGGACCAGCATACGATATGTTACCACCTATCTCAACACCATTTTTACCATCTTCAATATCTTCACCATTAAGATCCGTATCTACAGATGAAGATAATGCTCCGTTTATGAATATTCTTCCATTCCCACTGCCATCTCTACAAAAGGCAACGTGATTCCATACACCACATTCAATCTTGGTGCCAGTGGAGTCTACACTACCAACAGCACCAGTGCCGTTGTAAACATTAAACCTTACTTCCTCTTGATAACAATCAAAGGCCCAGTTTCCATTATTACCACCCACATAATAGTTGTCAGAATGTATTAACGCAGTATGAGCGTGAGAATCTTTGACCCAGAACCAAAACTCTATTGCAAAGGCTCCTGTTCCAAAATCAAAATCAGAACTTCCCGGAAGACTAATATAATCTCCCGTCCCATCAAAGTTTATATTTGACTTGTACTTTGGAAGATTATTCTCGTAGTAAATTGCGTTTGTGGCAGAGTCGTGATAGTAGGTGCCTTGACCAACATTAGTATCTGAACCAGCAGTACCAGGACCACCACCATCAAAGTGCATTAGTAACCGAGTATCTATGTCATCTGTGTATGCTGTTGTTGATGGTGTAAAGTTTGATGTGTATAGTGCTTTACCTGGAGTAATACGAACCTGATCCATAAACCCTGCTATATTCCCACCACTAGTATTATGACTACCTGTACCTGTACTGTAAGAAGCAATAAAGAGGGAAGCAGTTGCACTGTAGTCCTGTGTAGCACTACTGTTAGTTGCTACCACAGTTCCGTTTACAAATATTTTATTTACGCCTGAAGCTCTACTTGCGGCAATATGTACCCAAGTATTACTGGCCCAACCAGTTGTGCCGCCTTGTGATAGTGTGTTACTAGAACCTGACCATTGAAGTCCATTAGAAGAATCCCACCAAAACACCCAGTCGCCACTGTTTACACTATTTCTGTGTGTAAAGAATTGTTGGTTGTTTGTTGAGATATTGTCTAGTGATACCCAAGCTTCTACTGTGAAGTCTCCTGAACCAAACTCTGCCCACGGACAACTTGCACCGGGGATATAAAGGCCGTTATCTCCACCGTTAGTGCGGTTACAACCTGTTCCTATTTTTGGTGCGACAACTTTTGCGTTACCATTTGTAGTTATGCTATGAGTACCTGAACTAACATCAGTAAATGTAGTAGAAGCATGAGCACCATCACAATGCACTAATAGTTTTGTATTACTATCATTAGAAAAGGCTGTTGTGGATGGGGTAAAACTTGTTCCCCCATAGCGAGCAGTATTGGATATTCTTATCTCATCCATATAACCTTTCAGTTCATTATAGTTACCATCTCTATTGTTAGCAATACCAAGCACAGAAGATACTGCAGGCAACGCATCACCATCAGTTACAGTGGCATCAATAGTGCCATCTACATACCATCTGAAAGTAGTACCCGATCTTTCTAAAGCCAAATGATACCATCTATGTGGTTGGAAACTTGTTGCTGTTGGAAAATCAGCAATCTCTGGTGAGTTGCAATAAAACTTTACAACACTATTACTCTGATAGATAGACCATCTAGAACTTGATGATGCCCACTGACCTAGTAAACCAAAACCTGGATGACTAGTATGAATGTGGTCAAAGTTGACCCAAAATTCCATTGTGAAGTTATTAGTGCCAAAGTCCCAATCTGACGAATCGGCAACAGATAAACTATCCCCACTACCATCAAACATTACACACCCAGTTCCAAATTTAGGTCCAATGATATGTTGACCACCAGTGGCATCTTCGACCCAACCTACTGGGTTGTTTACTACTCTTTTGTTCGCTGCGTTACCGTTAGCAGTTAGGCTATGTCCTGTTCCACCTACTCCAGTCCAACTACTATCTGTAAAACTAGTACCACCATTTGAACCATCCATATGTAGTAATAGTTTAGTATCTTTGTCAGCAGTATAAGCTGCGGTCGGTACAGAAAACACATTTGAATAACGATTAATGTTAGAAATCCTTACTTCATCTACATAACCATTCCAATATCCTGACAGAGTAGAATCATTTTCTTCAAAGGCTCCAATTAAAAGATCCCTAGACGAATTCCAAATAGTAGTCATATCTGAATCTACTGTGCTATCCACCATTACACCATTCTTAAAAGCTCTTAAAGTAGTACCAGTTCTAGTCAAAGCAAAATGAGTCCAAGTATTTTGAGTCATGCAATTAGCAAAGTTCCAAGAGTGCTCATCACTACCAGTTTTACTCCATGTAAATCTACCTTGACTATCACTGGTGAGATATACATTCCATCCCTTCTTACCATTCACCGCATGACTTGTATGAGAGAACAATCTTTGTGTTCCGCTAGCAGTTGTATTATATACCCAGGCCTCTATAGTAAAATCACCTGTTCCAAAGCTAAAATCTGAACTATCCGGAACTCTTAAATAATCCGAATCTCCATCGCATTGTAAAGATGCAGTTCCAAATTTCTTTACACCGGTATCTGTATGAGCAGTCCCTGCAGCAGTAAGACTTGTATGAGGAACATGATAATCTGCATCAGTAAAACTAGTAGCAAGTACATCATTAGAGAATGGTAGATGAAAACCGTTTACACCAAATGTGACTGCTTCTTTTATGTCAGTAGGATTCTTTGGTTGCCACTGGTTTGTAAGTGTATTAGTTTCACCAAAGTATTCTGGACCTAGCGCTTGACCATCAATAAAATATAATTCTGCAAGATAGGACGTATTCCATTGAGAACTGTCACCTTGTTGCCCAATCAACTGGATTACATTGTTGTTTATCTGAGACAGAGAATTAACCGCAGGACTTAATAAAGTCGCTGATCTTATAGCCGCCCTTTCACCATTTACATATATAATGCTCCTATCAGCGGCCGTGGATAGAGTCGTATTCCATACCCACACGATATGATACCAAGCTGTCGGATCATTGAATACCATTTCAGTATGTGCCCTACCCCTACCACTACCACCACCTTCATAAATCTCAGCAGAGAGATAATTATCAGGATCAGTACCCGCTCTAAATACTAATTCATCTTGGAGGCTTGAATTATTCCATGCGCCAAATATTGCACCATAATTCCCATCTGATACACCACCATTGCTCGTTCTCTTTACCCATGCACTATAAGTCCATGTCTTTCTATTACCAGCAGTCGCTGGTGTCCAACTTAAATAAGCACTACCTGAGTTATGAGCAACATTTGGAAACCGCAACGACTTTAATTCAAACCCATCGGATGGTGTGGAGCCGCCAAGAACTATATTAGTCATGCGGCTAACTCACATTCAGCTGTCGGCCTACCTCATACATATTTGTGCCGTCACTTCTCCACACAAATATATCTTTTGCGGCTGCCGTAGTTGTTAGGGTAGGAGCAGTTCCTCCCGCCCATTTAAATACTGTGTTCCAAGATGCTGTTCTGCCACCTGTGCCATCTTGGATAATAATAAGAGAATAAAAGGCACCATCAACCATTTGGCTGGGTGCATCAAAAGTAGTGTTAGCCGTAAGTGTTAGTGTAGCAACTTGATTGGCAGTAAGTGCCCAATCCTGTGTTGCATCAAAAGTGAGTGCCGTGTTATTGAAGTTCTGTTGTGCAGTCCATTCGTTTGCAGCTGCAGTAGAAACTGCTGTTACGGTTGCCCATTCAACAGCAGATGCACCACTATTCATCTTTAGAGTTTGACTAGCCGTTCCTTTAGGCAATCTCACATAGTCAGTGCCGGTGTAAGTTAAAATATCACCAGCAGCATCAGAGCCCATAGCAATCTTTGCACCAGTTACTTGATTATCACCAATGTGTGCTGTATCAATACTTCCGTCTGTATAGTGTTCTGAATTAACAGCGTTATCAGCTAACTTTGTGCCGTCAATAGCATCTGCTGCTATCTTTGCTGTTGTTACGGCAAGGTTAGCAATGGCTGCTGTATCTACTGCATCATCTGCTAACTCGCTTGCTGCTACGGAGTTTGCCGGGAGTAATGCTGATGTAATAGCATCATCGGCTATACCAAGTGTACCTATCTTTGTTAGTGCCATTTATATTTTCCTATCCTAAAGCAACAGCCATTGCTATTGAAAAGCCTTTACTTGATTTTGAACCGACTGCCTCAACTAAATCTGTTGGAGTGCCAGAGAACTCTGCAGCGATATTAGCTATATCACCAACATCAGTAGCAAGTTCATTAAACTCTACTCGCCACTGCTCGATGGTCATTGTTTCGGGTGTGTTTCTATCAGCCATTTTCTAATAAACTCCTGAGCATTCCTTTTAGTTCTGCTAGTTCTTCTTTAATACTATTTATATCGTTTTCTCGTTGTTGGTTGTATAACCGTCTACGTTTGGAAGCAGTATAAGCAGATGTATTAGTATTCAACACTGCTCCACTTCTTGTGTCCTTAACCAAGTCGTTATTTTCTTCTACTTTTATTTCCATTATTCAGCCAACGCCATAGTTCTAAAGTCTCTAAGAATAGGTGGTTTAGCTGTATTCAAACTTTTCATTACAATCTTAATAGCAAACGAACCAAAACCTTCTAATGGTAATGTTGTTGTAGCAACATCATCATTCTTACCAGCAGTATATTCATACTCACGAAAATCGTTTATATCTAGAGATAGTGGAGTAGTAACATCAGGAATACCCGTTGTATTAAAAGGCACCCATTCAATTTCCTCAAAAGGTGTTTCTGAGTTAGACTGTGCTATCCTATAATAAACTTCTAGAGAAGCCCCTGACTGAACCGTTGCATCAAAAATAGTTTTGATAGCAGTCGCTTCCTGTTTCAAAGATATCTCTTTAGTTATATAGATGGCTACATTATTATCACCAGAAGGTTGTTTAGAATCCTTAAAGGTACTTAAACTACCTGAAAGAGTTCCCACATCGCTTGAAGAATCAACCTGGTTGATTCTGTTAGCAATACAAATAACTCCCATCTGACCTGTGCCCAAATCAATAACAGGAGAAACAGAATCTTTATCAGTAGTCAATATCGTATCAAACCGTAAAGACTTATTACCTGATAACTCGTTTGTCTCGTTTACCTGTGAGCAAATAACTTTTGGTGAACCAAACAAATAGTTTTCATACAAAGGAACTTCAAAGGAATCAGCATTTGCTGTTCTAGAGAATGGTGTTTGTGTAGAACCCAAACTCATACCAGAAGTTACCTGAGCATTTGTAGTTGCCGTCGCAGTTGTAAACTCCATAACCTTAACTTTAGGATAGAATGTATCATAAGATATATTTTTAGTTATTAGTGCAGCACTCCCACCACCAGTAAAAGTCTTACTAGCATTAGTAGTAGTTGTGATTTCAAAACTATCAAACTCTACACCAGAGATGGATGTATGTGTCTTGTTTATTTCTGTAAGCGGAATGCCTGCAAAGACATAAAACTTAACCACACTACCATCTTCGTGTGTAGTCGCTGTAGTACTATCTGAACCTCGTGTACAACCAGTCAAGTTATTACCTGACTTACCAGTATACTGAATAACCTCATTGTCTATCTTAATAAATCCAGCCGATGCAAAGTTAGTCGCAGAGGATAATGTAATAGTTGTATCTGCCGCAGACAATTCACCACTCTCATTCAATGTCGTATCAGATATTTCAGATGCAACATCTCTAATAACAACATTGTTCAAAGTAGAGTGCATACCATGACTATAGTATTTGACTTTAACTTTATTTGAACCCGAGAAAGTTTCTAACGGATTCTTTGCAAGATATTTTGTTTTTCCATCAGACTTGGCAACAAACCCAGCTCGCCTATCCAACTCTTGGTTGACTGTATATACATGACCGGTTTTAGTTGTATCAAACTTTGCTCTGTATAAAGAAAACTTCAAATCTTCAAACTGCGATGTTGTCCATGCGGATGCGTTTTGAGATTTAAACAGAGAACCCAGATACGGTTGTTCTGATACTAACTGAGTTCCACCAACATCTGTCTCAGTCAATCTTGATATCCAAATGTTGTAGTCCAGAGAATCAGAAAAAAGAACTACGGCATATTCTGTAAATGACCTCAGATGTATCGGATAGTCAAATGTAAATGTTGTTGCAGTAGCTGCTGTGTCATCTGTATTTACTGAAGATGCTGGTAATACTACTGTTGCCCCAGGGATAGCTTCCCAAGCAGGATAACCATTGACCACTGGCCGTAATTGTAATGTTACTGGTTTGGGATTAGTGGAGGTATCTTTAGTTGCAAAGAAAACATCTACCTTTGTTAGAAAAACTCCATCATCCTGAAACTCAGGATCTTCTATACGAATAGTCTGTGCCAAAGGATCTCTCCAACCATGAAACACATCCTTTTCGACCGTTGATACTCTGCCCGTGGTCGTATCTGTGCCCTTTCCTACGTTAGATTTGATCGTGCGCTCTTTGGTTTCAAGGTCTGTTCTTATAAGTTTGCCATTTCGTAGAGAGTTTACACGTTCTTGCTTAATCTGTTTCTGGCCAAACGCATTATACATAGCCTCACCAGAAGTAAATACTGTTCCAGCAATTCTATTATTAGAAGAACTATCGGTTAAACGGAAAGTTCCTTTACCCGTAGCAAAACGCATTTCATCACTATTAGGAATCTTAAATACACACGCCAGTTGTCCCATGGAATCTGTAATAAGTGGTTGTCCATTAACACTATCAGATACCGTTGGATATATTGTAGTATTATATGTAGAACTAGTAGGTTCAGGATCTGTATAGGATTTATGCTCTGTTATCGTTGTGCCTTTTGAACCACGTGCGCTGATAGTAAATGTTGTACTAGTTTTAGCTGAATATGTCATCGTTTCTGAACTTACATAAGTAGTTCCCGAAGTATTCTGCCAACGATGTTGATCACCCGAACCTGGTGAAAGGTCCCCGGCATCAAAGGTTCTTTCTCCATCAACGGCCGCAACAATTTGACTCAATGTAATCTCACCCGTATCAGGAAATCCTGCCGTAGAGGTTACACTAATTGTTGTATCTGTTTTGGATACATTAGCAGTCAACGCGGTTGTTGTTTGAGAAACACCAATAGGTCTCACATGAGCATTTACATCACGTTCATTAAAGAAAGCATAAACCCGAGTATTCGGTTTCATGTTTGTAGCCGTTACTGTAACATCTCTCTCACGCATCCATGGAATAACTTCCATAGTCGTTTCATCACCAGCACTTCTATTCTGTCTGAAAGTCTCTAGGTCAAAACGCTCCCCTTGTCTTGATTGATTGAGAAAACTCTGAACCTTTACTGTGCCGGACGTCGTGACGCTAGTAGTAGTTTTAACATCGTTGCGCACGGCAAACAAGTTACCTTTAGCAGCCGAACCATTAGGATTTCTAGTACTAGTATCACGATACCGGGTACCCTTTACTGCCGAACTTTTTGATGTTACCTTGTTACTCAAGTTTAAAGCAGCTTTCATTCTTACCGAGTCCGTCTGCCAAGACTTCCAAACATCTCTTGACCATCTCGGCTGACCATTATCATCTTTACCCAACCATGACTGCCAAGCTTCCCAATCACCCTCAACATTTACAGAGAATGCCGCCTGCCGGTTTGTATCTATCCACAGGTCAGACTCGGGATCTAACTCAACATTACCATTCCACAAAGTAACTGAGAATGGGTTGAGGTTTTCTTGTCTTGTAGCAAACTTATTAGAGTGTTGTAACATAGCCTCATCAGTATATGGCAACATAGCCATGTCACCTTTCTTCATATAACCATCTGCTGTCCGCTCATCATCTGTTGTGTTTTCTTCTTTGAGTTCCACAGTCTGAACATCTAGTCCTGGACGAAACTCACCACGTTCTCTGTCTACAGAACCCGCATAGTCGGGATGCTGTGTGTTAGCAACTCCGTGGTCCTTAAACGAGTCAACAAGAAAACCAGTTTTGAATCTATCAAAACCTTCGGCATCAAGAATTCTAAAGTTTTCTGTTTTCTTTTCTAGCAAAGATAGACTTATCGTTCTTTCCAAATTCTTGAGTCGTTTGGACAGACCGGTAATGTCTTTCATAGTCCATCGTCTGTGCGAGGGAATCTGAATATCTACTGCATCAGGACTAATCGTATAAGGGTATATCGTTAAAGCACCCAGCACCATTGTATCAGGCAACTCGTTAGTTGGGAACACCGGTTCATCGGCAGGTACTCCTTTAACAACTACAAACTTACCAGTATTAGTTAGCAACAGATAATCACAACGACCTTGATAATATTTAAAGTCTGCTAACATAGCATTACCCGGCCGGGGCATAAGTGTTTGTGACGAGTTAGTACCTTCAAACTTTCTCACATTGAATGAGAATGGATTGTTAGAACCAGAAGTAGATACATCTGCTACTCTTGGTCGAAAGTCCATATAGTCAGAAAGACTATCATTTTCATAAGCAGGTATCTGGTCATAATCTGTTTGGTTAGTATAAGAGTCTACATTAAAGAAGTTACCTGCACCGTGTGTGAAATAGTCAAATACTATTAACAACTGGCCCGTTGGTGCTGATTGATTTGCTCTCCTTCGTATTCTAGCGATATCATAAAATCCATCTCTCATACCACTATCAAAAGTATATTTGTATCCAACATCTGGATCGCCTGCAGTCACAGAACTAACCTGTGCTGTATAAGAGTTTGTCTGACCTGTTATCTGGTCTGATGCTGTGAATAAAGTATCTCCCTGATAAGCAAACTTTACTGTTGTTCCTGTGTGGTCTACAACAAGAGCCTTGGCACCTGAAGTATTTCCCACTATCTGCTCACCATCAACAAACACACCGGTCTGACTAGCAATGACCATAGTCGGTGTAACTGGAGTTGTACCAATAGCACCAGACTCATAAACAGCCCACGCACTATAACCATCAGCAACACCTAGTGATACTTCAAGGTCCTCTACTCTATGTCCATACACGCCACTAGAGGCTGCATTATTAGTAACGGTAACAGTCGCCATCTTCTGTCGTGTTTTTGTTTTATGTGTGGCAGCTGTTATTTCTAATGTTGCAATAAACTTTACGGCCGTATTAGTACCCAGATTTGTGTTTGTAATAGTTATAGTTTGGTTACTGTTAGATAATACAAAACCTGTGCCTGCCGATACGATGTCGCCCTGCGCAATACCCGTGGTACTAGATCCAAGAGCATCAATCTGGAGAGTGTAATCTTTCTCCGAATGGGTAACAAAGGTTTCACCTGATGGGGCGTTGAATGTAAGGACTCCACCAGAGGCAGTAATAACACTTCCACCAGAATACTGTCTACGAATTGTATGTTTAGTATCTGAGGGTAACATTGTTGAGGTATTGCTACGAGATGTTTCAAACAGCAATGTTGCAGCTGCAGGTTCTTTTATTTCACCTCGTTTTCGAGTTGCCGCAACATCATTAACCAAACTACTATAACCACTATCCATGGTTATCAAGTTACCAGATACAGCAGTGACTCTACGTTGTTCCAGGGCACCGTTGTTTCCTGTGGGTAATGCAATAACATCATTGACCACAATTTCTTCGTCCAACTCACCGTTTAGAGTTTGTATCAGAGTGCTTACACTTTCTCCAAGTAACCTATCTCCCAAACCTTCAGTACCGGCAGCACCATCCTCTTGCATGAGTTGACCAGAACTATCTTCTAAAGTTATTGAGTCATTATTAGCAAACGAATAACTACCTGTCAATGTAAAGTTTACATCAAGGTCTATATCTGCACTAAAGTCCTCACCGGCGTTTACCGTGTAAAGACCAAAGACCTGTTTCACATCTTGGTTAAACTTTCTCAAGGTAACTGTTGAAGATGTACCCGAAACTGTATCGCTTGATGTGCTACTGGTTATTGCTTCGCCTGTAGTAAAACGACCAACCACACCCTGTAGTTGAAAAGATGTACTACCCGAGGTTGTTGCTACTACAAATCCTGTAGCACCAGTAGTTCCACCAGTGACCAAAGAGTTTACTGTAAGTGAGTTGTTTGCTGACATCGTAATATCAGTAAACATATTGATATCGAAAAGATGTAGATTATATTTTGATGTCGTGTTGGTTGAAGATGCACCTGCCGTGCCACCATAGTATTCAAATGCTCTTACTCTTGCATTACCAACATGACTACCAGAAGTCGAACCCCGTGTAGCAGTTTGTCTATTGTATAACTGAATCTCTTTGAAAGGATCTGTATCGGTGCCGTTTAGTGTAATATCAGGAGAGCCATAAACATTTGTAACTCTAACATACTGACCGTAATCAGCATTGATAGTTTCGTTATCTATTGTTGCAGTTGTTCTTGCTTTATCAAACTCTACAACACTGGAAGAAACTCTTTCTGTTTCAAAACCAGAAACATATGCTTTACCTGGACCGATAACTGTACAAAACTTTGTAGAGTCTCCTGGTGTAGCAGCACTGGAAGTATAGAGTCCGTTATTGAACCCATCATCCAAATGTTCTTTTACTTCTATAGCAAAAGGCTTTACAATATAGTCACCAGACTCCTCTTCGGTTCGTCTGGCAAGCATATTCATAACTTCACTGTATTCTGGTTGACGAGTAGCAGATTTTAGAACACCATCCTCAAATCTCATCAACTCAATAAAGTTTGTATCTGTTGTTCCTGTAATTGTATGCTTTGCTAGTGTAAGGACAACCTTCAAACGATCCGCACCCTGCGCTGCAAAGTTAGATGCGCCCTGTGCATTATCAAGCAAGGAACCATCATCAACGTCACTCACTAAACTTTCTGCAATATCAAACCCAACACGATAACTCGGTGTGTTCGTATATTTGTCTAGTATCAATGTTTGTGCCGCAACCCTAACAAACATACCACGAACAAAATAAACACCTTCAGTAATTGCTACAGAAGTACCTGTCGCTGCAGCATCTGTTGCCGCAGTCGTGGCCGAAGAAGTATTTGCACCAAAACTTCCAACAGCAGCATCGGCCTGGATATCTTCACCATTAGCAAATGCAGTAGTAGAAAAATCAGAACCAGTTGCAATATACTTAATATATAAAGTTTCTGGATCAGTTGTGGTAGCAGCTACCGATGCAATAACCCGAGCCTTAACGCCGGATGTAGCACCTGTTATTTCTTTACCAACATAGGAACTCAAATATGTACTGATAGCAGAGGAGTTATATGTGGACTGTAATTTTAATGCAAAGTATTCGTTATCAAAGTTTAGTGCCCCAGGAATAACTTGGGAGCCTTCCTTGAAAACGTGCCTACCAAATCTTTCGATTTGGTTTTGCATAATACTCTGAAGTTGCGTCAGTTCCCGTGCTTGAACAGCTTTACTAGGTTTGAATAATACTCTTTGAAAGTTGTCCGTTTCATCAAAGTCGTCATGGTAAGGGGTTACATTAAGATCAGTTTTTTGTGACATTATGCTGCCCTCTTCCGTGCTCTGTATTCTCGCATTTGCTTATTGTACGCATCTCTATCCTTATCCCTGTATGCTTGAGCTGACGCTCGAGATTTCTCATTATTCTTTTTACGATACTCTCTCTGGTATTCGTTATAAGCATCTCGGTTTTTCTCGCGATACTTTTCCATCCGTTTAGCACCTTTTTCTCTACCTTCTGGTGTTCGTCTTCCAGCATTTCGTCTAAGGCGAGATGCTTCTTCACCACCTGACCATCTCGGGTTTTTCTCTCCATCTTGAAATCCCCATCCCGATCCAGATACACCACCTACAGTATAATCTTTTCCTTCTACAAGTTCATAATCCTTGCAAGTACCATACTTGATACCCAAGGCCTTTTCCATTGCTTCGTATTTTCTCAAAATTCAATTACCAGTTTCACGTTTTCTGTTTGGTCAGTCGCACGAACGATAGGTGCTCTGTGTTCGGTATAAAGGATATCGCCTGAATGATGTGCTATCTCAGGATTGTTTACGGCAGACATCGTTCCTGTAGCACTTGAAGATGCACCAGTAACAACTTCTGTCCCAGCAAACGCTGTGATATTCTTATTAGCATCTATACCAGTATAGTCACTTTGATAGTAAGACAAAACTCTAGTTGTAGCGTTCCAATCTACTACAACACCTTTCGCACCTGTTGTGCCACCAGTGATAATCTCATCATTAGTAAAAGTACCTGGTGTCGGTGAGGAGTTGAATGTAACTGACTTGAGAGCACTCAATGTACTTCCTGTTGAAACTGTAGTCGTACCATGGTTATAAGGATTTCTTACTAGGCCGATTCTACGGAAGTCCTGATTAACTACAAAGTCGCCAGAACCTTCTGCACCAACCAGTGCTGTGTTAGTCATACAGTAAAATGCACCAAGTTCCTTGAGAGCATCTTTACCATGACCACCCCTTGGCCCGATGACAGGTGACAATACTGCTGCAGTACTCGGAGAGCCCACAGAAGTAATACCATTAACGTGTACTGCACCGTATGTGTATCCTGTGCCCTGTGTTGTTACTGTAACTGTTGTAACAGCACCGCCAGCAATAACCACTGTACACTGACCACTAGTACCATCTCCACGAATAGGCACTGCGGTATATGTACCGTTAGTATATCCTGCCCCTGCCGTTGTAATAGTAATTCTACGAACTTCACCATCAACTGCCGCCGCCGATACAGTAGAAGCCGAGGCCCCTGATACTGTTCCTTTAGTATCAACAACCGGCATAAAGTCAGTAGTCAAAAAGTTTTGTATTTGAGTAGAAGTTAGGGTATACATATATTTCCAAATGTAACCATCACCAGGATCAAACTCTGTATTGCCAGTGCCTGTAGGTTTGGTGGTAGAGGCTGTATTACCATCATTCCACATACACTTATAAACTTTATTCTCGTCTGTCATAACAATAAAAGAGGAGGCAAACAAACTTGTTGCTCCACTGTTAGCAGTATTACTAGCACTATAGTCGTGCCTGTAGTAATCGTATGTTGTACCCGATGCCCAGTTTCGTCTTGGAATGACAAAGGAAACATCACTTGCCGATACACGTTTGGCTGCTATCATATCACGCCATTGACGTTCTTCTTCTTCTACGTTATCAGCTGGTGCGGGTGGAGCAGCATCTGACCCTCCACCTGTCGTGGAACTCCACTGCTGTGGTCGTCCAATAAACATATAGTAATTGGTAGCAGCGGCCTCACCAAATGACTCATAAAACTGTTCAGCATTATGAATCCTAAATTTGTTTGAAATAATTGCAGCCATTAAACTTCTCTCCGTTTTGTATATATTTATACAAGTTTACTAGGTTGATTTCCCAATACTTATTTCTGACGGGGCAGGAATATTATGTCTTACCGGTGTATTAAACTCGGCAATAGTAAACCCTGTCCAATCTTGAATTCTGTACCCATGGTTCTGTGTAAAAATAAATTTGTAATTATGGACAACAGTACTATCTGCATGAGTAGCCGCACTAGTACTATTTGCCCCTCTGGTACAACCAGTTAGATTGTTACCAGATTTTCCTGTGTATGTTATTTGTTCATTCTCAATAACTATTGTTCCAGCCGTTGGGAACTGTGCACCCGAAGTCAATGTTATTGTCGTATCTGAATTGGAAAGTGTTCCACCTTCATTGAGTGTGGTAAATTCTCTCTTTTCATAGTACCCAGCATGCCCACCGAATGTAGATGTGCTCGTTGCTGAACTCTGAAAACTAGGATCAAACATATGGTCATTTAGATTGGCAGTTGTCCAACCCATAGCATCGAGATTTGTTGATGTAGAATTTCTAGCAATAGTCAAAGATAAGTTCAAAGTAAGAGAAACATCTTTAGCATTACTCAGTGCGGTGTCACGTCCTACACCAGTTGTAGGTGCTGTGGATATTGTTTCTGCGGCCGTGCCCAAACGTCTTCCAAACTTCGTTGTGAATATTGTCTTGAATAGGCTAAACAACTCAGGCGTTTTAGTTTCACGTCCATCAACCAGAAGTGAATCAGTTGAAGCCGTTTTGATTCTCATATTCAGATTCGCAACTGGATTTATTTCTCCAAATAAAGCAAACCCGGATGGGTGTGCTGTACCCAGTAATTCATTTCTCCACTCACCAATAGCAGTTGATGTTTTTACAACATAAGAAAAGTCTTGGTAGTAGAAACTATCTTGAATCTTTTTAGAGTCCTCAGATAACCAACCATCCTCATTTGCATACTTACCAAACTGTCCAGCAGTAATAGCAGTAGCAGTCAATACTGATTTTTCAACAGCCGTAACGGTTGCACTGAACCCGCCAGAGGCCGACACAGTTTCACCCACCGTGTAAGTTCCAGTCACCACCGTCAAAGTCAATAAGCCTAAAGTAGCATCCCATGAGCTTATATTACCTGTTGCTGAACTAGTCCCACCTGTAGCAGTTGTAGCAGCAGTAGCACTACCCGTCACACCTGTTAGTAAAAGTCTAACGGGAGGTGTTACTGTAGGACCTTCTGCATATCCAACTCCAGACTCTGAAATTTCTACTCTACGAACATTACCCACATTGCCATCACCCCTAGCAATAACTTTACCACCAGACCGACTACCTGTTGTGGGTAGTGTTAGTGTTGGTAGACTTGAATAGTTTGTGCCTATAGACAATACTCGTATATCTGTAATATCACCTGTGCCTGTAGCAGACTCTTGAGCAATCTTATTACCCAACCTATTTTCAAAATATACTGTTTGGTCTTCCATCACAATATGATCTGCTGCGGCCATATCATAATTTTCTTCTTGAGTAAAATAAAGAGGTACAGTATCTTCTGTTGTAAGTTCTCCGACTTCAGCTTCTAAAGTAATTCTAAACTCAGTAGATAACGATCCAGTTTCTGGAGCAAAACCACCATTGGCCACAGCAATTTCAGCAGTTAGTCCTGTACCAAAGGTACCTGTATTATCTACAGTAATAGTATCACCCATTTCATAACCACTACCCACAGCAGAAACATCTACATTAGAAATACTACCGTAAGAAAGTTCATTGATACTTGCTGATGCACCTACACCACCATCAAACATTCTAGTTGTTACTGGTATAAGGTCTGTAGTTTTATAATACTGTCCCGGTGTAGTTTCTGTTATAGCAGAAAGTTGTCCAGTAAGTTTAGCATATAAAGTATTATTTGGATTTGTGTTATCTATACCATATACTGTTTGACCATCAACAAAAGTTCCAACTATAGAATCTTTGTTGAGTATAATATCTTGCACCACAATACTACCCAGTTGAATTTCATTAATTGTTTCAACTGTAGCACTGGCCTTTTCTATAGCAGAGTATCCTCCTGTAGGTCCTTGATAGCCCGCAGTATCTGGATGATGTAATGCACCTTCTAAAATAGTAACATCTCTAACAAGGTCTTGTGTGACAGTCTGTCCAATAAGATTTCTCAGATTGCCTGTGGTAAGTGTAGAGTCCTCTTGCTCAATATGAGAACCATCCTCCATAGTCAAAAAGATATCTTGGTTAGTATCATCTTCCATAACCATACAGTCATTCACCTGTACCGCACGAATAACAAAATCGTTTGCCCAGTTACCATCCGAGACACGGAGCATATTTTGATTGGGATAGAATAGTTCGACATTCTCATCCAACAACAATCTAAAGAAAATCTCATGGCCTTTACGAGTACCCTTTGCTCTATAAAGGTCCTTAATACTTTTTAAGATATTCCTTTGGTCAACACCTGTCGCCAAACTCCGAGGAATAGTTTTTAAAAATACTTCTTTGAATCTGTCAAAGAAAGTATCGACAGTATCATCCACGTTTGCATAAGACATTAAGTTGGATACATTCTCAACCGGGTTAGCACGATACTTACTTATAGTTCCAGTAGCACCAGAAGTAGCACCAGTAATATCCTCGTCTATCACAAAAGAATTTGACGAGGATATAAAAAGTCTACTGTTAGCATTGATATCTTCAACAAGAACTGTGGCCGTTGCTTTAGAAGTAGATCCTGTTATAGTTTCACCATTTTGAAATACAGATATACCAGAGTCCTCAAGAACAACTTTATTATCCTGACGACCGGTAGGACCTTGATCCTCATTTTGTAATTGAATAAAGTTGACATCATCTTCCATCAGAAGTTGGTCAACAGCACCAACACTAGTTAGTGTAAGTTCAGCACTTTCCATAAACTCATAATATCGTTCTAGAAATGGAATTATCCCAGCGTTGTCCGCTCGGACAAACTCTGGAAACTGTTCCGCTATTCTTACAGAAACTTTATTATCTAGTTTTTTCATTAGTAAGAGGATGTAGTGTTATATGCTGTTCCGGCGTTTGATGTCCCGGCCGCAATAGTATCTACAGCAGCAGTAACAGTCATACTAGTAGTGTCTATCTGAAACACTTGATTTCTTACAGGGACCAAATCATTAGAAGCAGGTTTCATTGAGAATTTAATAGTTCCATCGGCATTGACAACTTCAGTTATAGTTATAGAATCTATAGCAATCTTTCCAGTATTATAGTCAATTGTTCCGGCTTCACTATCTACTGTTGTTTTAGTTGAACCAGTAAGATAGTAAGTAAATATTTTACCAACACCATCGTCAGCGAAATACAGTGTATTAGCATTTCCTTCTATCTTGAAACCTGTGGACCATGCAACTATACCCTGGCCTTCAATATCTCCAGCACTATGCTCAATACTATTTTCAAAAGCGATAGTATATTTTGTTGCTGTATCTAATGTAGGTGTTTGGTTATAAGATGCTCGAATAGTCGTTATGTTAGAAACGATAGCGGGATCCACTTGGTCTATCTTTGTTGTGAACTGAGAGAAACGAAATATCTTTTCAAACTTCTGCAAGTCAGTATCACTGTAACTGGTTATCATATCCGAAACCTCTGTTTCAAGGCCAGAACCAGTTTTGACTGTTGCCCCATCATTGAACTTGAAATTTACAAACGGAGTAATGAAAATAGTAACGGGATCAACAAACTCAGGTGTGATACTTGCAACCGTGTAGTCTTTTAGTGACTGTACCAAGGTTGCTTTTGTAGTTGTAGTTAGAGTGAAACCAGTCTTTGGACGAATACTCATAAACACCTTACCATACACAACTGGGTCTGCATATTCCCCACCCCACACAGCAACCGACTCGATGTTTGGATATAACTGATGGAGTAGTGCTTTATAGTCAGCAGCAGTTACTGCTCTATTCTGTGTAGCATAACTAAACGGTGCATTGTATTTTATCGAATCTAAATTTTCAGGAATGGCACCACCTGACGCTGAAACTGATGTAGCAACTGTAATGTCTGTGGCCGTACCTATCGTACCAGACGATTGAAATACTGATGCTCCGTTACCTTCTGTTTCGTTTGTTATAACATAAGAGGCTTTGACGATATTACCATCCGTCAGTTTCTTACCAACAACACCATCACCAAAGTATATCTCCCATTCACCGTTAGTAGTTTCTTGAACAAAGAAAACTGTAGAGGTTGCAGTAATATCTACTAGAGTGTTTGCTTTAGTATATGTAACCGTTGTTGAATCAGATGCACTGGTTTGTACTGAAACGGCCAGAGTAGAAATATCTACACTATTATTATCAAGAATAAACTTCTCATCTGCATCAGAAGTATTATGAGTAAATTCGGTTGTTATATAAGTTCCTTCATAAGCAGCCACATTAGAAAAAGTATAAACACCATCACTGGGTTGAATAGTTCTTGAAATTATATTTACAAACTGATAAGATGTTCCACTGATGGTAGTTGTAAAAATATGCCCGGCAGGCATAGTTAGCGATCCGCCTGTCGCATCGTTAGCAGTTACATTCAAATAAGCAACAGGTGCTTTAGATGATGTTGGAGTATATCCCAAATGTTTAGCATGAGATACTACAGAGTTTCGTTTGACTGCTGTATCTAAAAACATTTCATTGGCAAGCATGTTTGCCATGAAAGCATTGTAGTGTGTATTGTATGCTAGAATATCTAACAGTGTAGAAAGACCTGAGCCTTCAAAATCATAGTCAGTAAATTCAGACTGACCCTTGAGGTAAGTTTTGAGATTTGATTTGATAGTATCAAAGTCTAAATCTGTAACTTCTAGTTTGCCTAATGTGTTTAGTGCCATTATCGTACCTTATTTAAAAATAACTCGACATCATGTATTACATTGGGAACATTGGCTATCGAGAAACTAACTGTTATGCCTAACTTGTTTTGATCCAGACTATATCCATCATCATCATTTACCTTTACTTCTTCCACAATTACTCTAGGTTCCCATCTATTGAGAGTACCTTCTATTGCTACTTGTAATTCTACTTCGGTGATAGGCGAAAAGTTTTCAAATAAAGAACCATGGACGTTTCCCCCTATCTCTGGATGGAAAGGTTTTTCACCTTGGTTCAATAAAACTAAATTACGAACAGCACGTTTTATTGCTTGTACGTCCGTGACCTTACTCACATCTTTCGATGCGGGATGTTTAGTAAAAAACATATTGAGGTCCTTATAGATGAAAGTACTTCTAGGACTCTCGTTTACTGCTTGGGCATCATCGTACCCTGTGTTATATGTAATAGGCATATCAACTATTTATACTCAGACTATTCATTCCCGCCATCAGTTGCCGGGCCCGCCATCACCACCACCCTCGTTACCATCAGCTGCTCCACCCGGATCCCCGGCCGACCCGCTAGATGACCCACCACCGCCTTCGCCCGGTGCTGTTCCTTGAGAGCCAGGTGAAGTTCCTGCACTTCCAAACTCAGAACTTGGATCAATACCTGATGTAACATCAGCATTACCAGGAGATGTTCCTGAAGTGCCGCCAAATTCTCCTAGGCCAGTTGATTGATCTCCATATCCACCTGGATCATAACCACCAACATTGTCATTACCATCGGGACGGTCACCACCCTGTATTTCTCTATCTCCAGAACTGGGTTTTTGTTTATGAGGTCCAAACCCAGTATTAGTAGAACCTGCAGGGGGCGTTGTTGAGGCCTCGCCGGCAATTGTTGCTATTACCAATCCAGGCTTATTAGTCCAAGTGCCATCTGCCCATTCACCTTGACCAAGTTTAGTTTTTTTCCAAGGTCCACCAGGCCTTCCATGGTTGCCCGCTTCCGATGCAGCGGCAGCTGCTGCAGCTGCTGCAGCTATACCTTCAAGATTGCCAGTCTCTCCGACACCGGCCGTGGGGTTACCACCATGAGTATTACCTGCTGGGGCTGAAGGATCTCCATGTGGGTTTCCTGCCATTAGTCTACGTCCTCGTTATGTAAGTTTCTAATCTTTTCAGCATTTACATTTACATCGGGTGCGGTACTTCCAGCAAACGGATTGTTTTGTGGTTTCTCTAATCTGAATCCAGGTATTGAACCACCAGTCATACCCTGACTATGTGTATGAGTTGCATCAACCAGTGAACCCCAAGTACCTATATCACCTTCGAGGTTTGTATATGGACCAGCCGTAAATGCTGTCACAGAGTCTGCTGCTTTGAAAGCAAAGTTTACTCTTGCCTGTAAAGTATTTCTAGACTTGGGTGAATCGGTTAAGTCTACAGTGGTACCACCTTCATGTACTATAGCACCTCCAGGCAATTGTAGATTACCTGCAAAGTCACCACCACCAGCCATACCTGCAAAAGGATCACCATGAGGTACTTTCAAAAGTATTCTACCAGAGGAAGCTCCAAAGGCACCTGCCTCAAGATGTATCAAACCACCGAATGGTTCGTCTTGACCACCCATGCCATTATAGCCTGTGCCGGGTTCTGTATCTGAAGCGTATCCATGTGCCTTTGCTGTTATTTGAGCAGCACTCATATTGATAGAGTTTTCCCGTGCCTCGATATTTACATTGTGACCTCTCAGGTTCAAGTCTCCCTTGGCGTGTATGTCGATGTTATGGTCAGACACTAAACGAATATTCCATTTGGCACCTAGAGTCATTTGGTCATTACACCTAATCATCATTTCATCATCGCCTGTCCAAAGTATCTGTCCCTTCACATAAAGGTAGTCATCATGGATAGTCAGGTTATGATTGTCACCTGTAACCTTTGTAGTTTTATTACCACTGTCATCAATCTCGTAGTAAGTACCCGAGCGATGCATCTGGTTGATTCTCTCTGCTCCAGGAGTATCATCATATTCCATGATGTGCCCCGACTCAGATTCATAGACATGGTTGAAGGGATATATTGCGGCATTCGCTGAAGTAGGCTCACTCCAGTAATGTGTCATTGTTTCTTGTGTGCGATCCCCACCACCAAAAGCATCTTTGCCCCCAGGGACAAACATACCATGTCCCATGTTTATCCACTTCTCTCTTGTCTCTGCTCTTGTCTCCAAAGAAACATGAGCATCCAGAAATACTGCACCGCCACCAAGATATTCAGAAAACTTTGGAGCCCCTACTGGATATTTCCAGTCAGCAGAAGTAGCTTGAGGATTGGTTTTGACATTAACAGAGTATTTTGTTAGTGGACTAGTTGAACCTATAGTCCCCGGACCACCAATACAACTACCATCAGACGAATTCAAAACAAGAGTAAATCCCGTCACAGGATTACCGGTCGACGTTACTCTAAAACGTCTACCATTCAACTCTTGCATTCCCTTGACACCAGAGATAGTTACAACATCATCTGTCTCTATAGGTTCATAAGATGACCCAGCTTGTGTGGTAACTGTTATAGGTGTGGTACTAGTTATATTAGTTATTTTCAACCCACCCTTGGCAAGTCTATTCACATCGTCTACAGGTATGGCAACTCTTTCAGATGCTTTCACATCAGAGAATTTTCTTTTACCACCCACCTTATCTCTTACAAACCCATCATCATATAATGCCTTTATTCTGTTATACATAGAAGGACCATACAAGTCCTTTATAGATTTTTTCTGACAATACTCTAATCGTGGATATGGTGTTCTATGATTTATACCAACCTCAGATATATAGGGATAAGTCATATCATCCCCATCATAATAACCTGTAGAAATAACATGACCCAGATTGACACTATTCTCGTTATCTGCGAAGCCAGTTTGATTCCAAAAGTTAGGTGAATCTGTAGGGGGACCAACTAGTCTCCTAGTAGTTCCAAAAGTTTCATATAGGGCATCAGTATGAGTTACTTGAGAAAAAGATTTTGCACTACCTTTAGGTAAATCAAGAGCGGCGTGTCTTGCTTTAGTATATGAAACAGCTGTACCATAAATTATCTCATCACCATACATCTTCATACGGTCGACTGCACCATCACCCCAGTTGGCGTGAGGTTCTAGATAATCTGCAACGGGAGTAATAGAACCACCGTCGGTAGATACGAAAGTAACTCTTGAAGGCGGGAATGGTAACTCATCCAAATATAGTTTCTGAACATTAGATCCTGTTTGAAATGTCGGGTCAAAGAAACCTTTTTTATCTGTATCTCTACTCTTACCCCAGGACCCCTTGATACCATCGCCCTTTAGAATCTCATCTTCACCTTGAGAAGGTCGCACGTTCTTACCAGGAAGAGTGCCCAACACAATCCAATCTTGCATCAGGTCGACATCACGGGCGAACCCAACTACCCAAGTACCTGTCTCAATGCCGGGATTACTTTCACCCACCCCTGACATAGAATGACCACCTACAGGCATCATGCACTGACACCAAGGTAAATCTTTTGTGGGAATTTTTATTTTATCTTCGGTGTGGTATCCAAGCCATCTGACTTTCACTCGACCCATCTTGCTCGGGTCATTACGATCTTCCACAACTCCCATTCCGAGTACAGTTCCATCACGTCCAAAGAATTCAGTATTATTCATATACAATATTTATAATGAAAATACTAAATAGAGTTTTGGCTCCGGGAGGTTGGCTCGAACAACCACTTGACTGCTTTCGCAATAGTCAACACCCTATAAACGGTAGGGCTGCTTTACCAAGTTAGCATATCCCGGAGTATTTTTTTAGTGCATATTTTTTATCACATCCCTAACATTATACATCTGCTTTGCTCGTATAAATCGGGTCATCCCAATGCCACCTCCGTATCTGGGAATAAAGTCGTGATCCAGAAACTCATCTAGTTCTTTCTCAACTCTATTCTTACCAAACAGTCCAAAAAGTAAGTTTGCATATAGTCCATCAGATATAGTATGAAACATATTTCGCATCTCATCTTTATCTGACGACCTTTCAGCTGAACCTATAGTTTCCTGTTCCATGATGATAACATCTATCTTGGCGGCAGTTCCGTCACCGTTCTGTTTCATGTTCCAGAAGGGACTTGTATAGTTGGGGAAGTTCTTTATCATACAAGGGCGGCCACCCCAGCTACGACACATATCTCTTTCGTGGTCGTGGTCTAACTCCTCAACATGAAATGTCTCGGCCCAGTCCTTGTAGTCCTTGGCCACCACTTGGTCTCTTGCACAGAACTGAACGTGCTCAAGAAGTTCCTTTTCAAGTTCCTCCAAATCCGACACAGTTCCGGGTGCCTCGAACTCAAACATGGGAAAAATAGTTTCGTGACGACCTTCTACTATATTTGGTTCTTGTCTATAAGATGTGCTCATACAAAAAAACCCCTTCGATGAGGGGTTTCGTAAAAGCTCATACTCCAACCACATTTGGCCGGTTTGTGGGAGAGGCCATACCTCTCCATTATAATTGTAAGTTGCTACAGTTTCCGGGTCTTCGCAGGCGGCCAGGATGCTCAATCTATTTTGTGTATGTACCTCTTGAAAGCCTTTGGCCAAAAAAAAACCACGTAGTAACGTGGCCGATTCAGTAAACTCTCTAGGTGAGATTATTGCAGTCATATATATGTCCTCAAAGTTTTATCTATTTATACAAACCGCAGACGCAGCAAGGCCCCCAATCTTTACGGGAGAGGGGGCACTTGAGGACTCACTGATTATGTAGTTGGCCCGTGGCTCATCATTACATAATACTCTAGGTAAGATTTTTCTCTATAATATTGCCTACTGTATGTGTAGGACTTTTATTCCTATTATTGCAATTTACAACTATCTAATGGGATCGCTACTCCCACTAGATTACTTTTCTCGTTTCACTACCTATCTCCATGCCAATGTTGTTGGTGCCCATTCGTATGATGTGTGTGTGACATATGTCCATGCCAGTGCGGTTGATAACAGCTTGGACTATGTACATGGACAGTACCGTGATGGTCATATTGGGGCGGTATAACGTATGGACCGACAAACCGACCATTTACACATTGACTCTGCGGGTATCGTACACAGTTATAACCATACTGATTACAACCATGTGACATATAATAACTTACACAGTCAACATATGCAGAATGTCCGTGGCCATGACCATGATTCGGAACGGGATGATGTGGATAGGGGTTGTGTGGAACACTAAACAACCAACCCAAGTTGATGCTCCACTGTACATCACCTGCCTTTGCCGTGCTCAAGTATAACATACTCAAGCTAAACAAAACAGAAACCAATAAGGCCTTGTAAAATTTCAAACTATTCAATCTCACCTTTCTTTTTTCTCCAATCTGTCCAGGCATCGCCGTTGTGAACTTCGCCTATTGTAACATCTTCTTTCAGGACCCAAACTTCACAACTAAGGTCCATATCTTTCACCTGATACTTTGTATCTTCTCTGTTTCTTGCTAAGACCAATCCACGTCTTACCAACTTCTTTTGTTGGACGACGGGCAAGTCCGCCAGTGAGTAGAGACCACCGGGACGGTCATACTCGTCTACAGGCCACTCGGCCGTATAGTAACATCTATATTTAGTTTCTTCACTTTCACTCATAATATTGCTCCATATATGCGTTGTATAACTTACCTTCTAACTTATAGGCCTCTTTCTCCCACGGTGCTTCATCATATGTAATTGTGTTTAGTTTGTATCGTTTGGTTTTCCATTGTGTTGTGTTATCGTCGTAGTCATAAAGTTCTTTTCTCAAGAATTGTTTTAGATGAACAAACTCATGTGCTAACCAAGTCAAAAGATGCCCACGTTCATGTTCCATACTGCTATCAAGTTCGATTTGAAATTCTCTTGGTTTAGCCATGGTCCCCATAACAGAACAGAACCCATAAGCCTCTGTCTTTATTTTCATATCTTTGACTAACTGGATATCTACAAGGAGACTATCAGAATTCATCATTCTATTACCGAGTAAAATAAAGGCATAATACCAGGATGCCTCTGTTAAGTCTCTTACCAAGTCCTTATTCTGACTACGAAACCCATCAATGTAAAGTTGCATCTGGTTCAAGCTCCTTGAACACAAAACGAATAATCAGGTGACCTGTTTCATAGACCCAGGGCTTATCTTCTCTCGGCAAAGCGTTTTCTTGAATGTACACCCGTGCCGCATCAATGTTGTCAAACTCTGCAACAACCTTGAACTTACGGTTGGCCAAAGTTTTAGTCAAAGCTTCTTTCGACAGACTCGACCACTGAATAGCCTTGTTGGTGTATTCGCATACTTCGTACTTCTCTATTGTTGGCATAATAACCGACATATATAACTCCTATAAAAAGTGGAGGGGCACAGGGCCCCCCCTGTTCACATTATGAGAACGAATAATCGTCGTCGTCGTTTTGGACATCTTCCTCATCAACATCATCGTCCTGATTCTGCTGTGACATAATGTCCTCGACACTTACACCACTGTCGACCTTGGTGTAGAGGTCCAGAAACGAGTCCTTCGTCTCCGTATCGAAACGTGACACGCACATCTCGATAGACTTCAACTTGTTATCAAAGATACCATAGGCACCTACGATGTGTACCAGACGGCGGGTGGAGATAATCTCATCAACTCCTCCGTCCATAAACGTCTTGCGGATAACGTCCGCCCACTTGATAAGGTTACCGACGAACTCGCCGTCCACCTTGTCAATCTTCGCCAACTCGTTGACGAGAATCTTCTCCTCAACCTTGTTGGTCGGATACGACTGCTCCAGAGTAATCGGGAACCTTTCGAGGAATGCCTCATTCAACACGTTGGTGCCGATGAAACGACCGTCGTCAGACCCCTGGCCCTTGGTGTTCGCCGTAGCAATGACTGTGAAGCCAGGTGCCGGATGTACCCACTTGCCTATCTTCTTGATATAGACACTGGACCCCTCAAGGATAG
>Ga0208919_1000435_pt1 | contig 28525 bp, 32 predicted proteins | sample 4_EtaG_FD_184076 | JGI IMG/M metagenome (GOLD analysis project Ga0208919, IMG submission 184076) | Marine viral communities from the Subarctic Pacific Ocean - 4_ETSP_OMZ_AT15127 metaG (SPAdes) (version 3) | ecosystem: Environmental > Aquatic > Marine > Oceanic | place: Pacific Ocean | collected...
GGGGGAATGCCATGTTCAACCTCCAAAGGTCGTGGTTGGGAGCCACAGGGCGATATCGGGGAACCAGATCAGCAGAACCAGGAAGGCCAGGATGATCAGGAAGAAGGGCAGCACACCCATGACGACGTCTTCGACTTTAACGGTGGGGTCCGAACTGGCGACCACGAACAGGATAATGCCCAGTGGCGGCGTCAGTTGGCCGAGCTCGACCAGGATGACCACGAACACGCCAAACCACACTGGGTCGATATTCATCGCCATCAGCACTGGAAAGATGACCGGTACAATGATCGCGATCATGCCTAGACCTTCCATAAAGCAGCCGAGGATGGCGAAGGTGACCAGCAAGATCATTAGAAAAACGAACGGCGACATGTCCGCCTCGGACACCCAGCTAACCAGATCCTCGCCGACGCCGGATAGCGCGGTGGCGTAGGCGAAAATCATCGAAATGAAGACGATAAACAGAACATTGCCGCTCATCACCAGGGTACGTGAGATGGCTTTGCGCAATATGCTCAAGCTGAGCCTGCGGTAGGCGGCAGCGATCACTACTGCCCCAACTACGCCAACAGCACCGGCCTCGGTAGGCGTAGCGATGCCCGAATAGATACTGCCCAGTACGAAGCTGATCAATATCATGAATGGCACGACATCCAGCGCCGCCTTCAGGTAATCGGAAAGCCGCAACTGGGTGGTGTCGCGTGGCACCAGCGAGGGGTTGAGTAGCGAGCGCGCGGCAATAAACAGGCTATAGCAGCCAGCCAGCAGGATACCGGGCACCAGCCCGGCCGCGAACAGCTTGGCGATGGAGGTTTCGGTGAAGGTGGCGTAGATGATCATGGTGATCGAGGGTGGAATCAATATGCCCAGGGTGCCACCGGCGGCCAGTGAGCCTGCGATGATACGCTTCTGGTAGCCCCGTGCGGATAGGGCTGGCAGGGCTACAGTCGACATGGCTGCGGCTGTGGGAGCGCTGCCGCCAGCGACGGCGGCGAAGATGCCGCTGCCTATGATGTTGGTATGTAGCAGTCCGCCCGGCAGGCGGCGCATGAAGGGTGCGATGCCGTTATAGAGACGGCCACTCAGGCCGCTGCCGAGCAGGATTTCCGCCATCAAGATGAACAGCGGAATGGCGGCTAGAGTGAAGCTGTTGGATGCCCCCCAGCTAACCATTCCAAGGGCATTCCAGCCAGCAAATCCCTTCATCAGCCAAAGATACCCAAGGGCCGCGGCTCCTACAGCGAAATGCACCCAAAGACCGCCTAGGATCAGTAGCAGCAAGACGGAAAAGGCAATGATTGCATCCATCAGCGCTGTCCTCCGATGCCTAGTTGCAGCAAGGCACGTTCTAACAGGAATAGGGTCATCACGGACAGGCCCACAGGCAGCAGCATCTGCGGGATCCAAAGCGGTGTCATCAGGGCGGTGGGCGCCACGTTGCCGCGTGCGAACGAACTCATGACGAGCAGGAAGGAGTGCCAGGCGAGCACACCGCAGATGCCCATGGCTAGCGCGACGTACACCAGACCAAGCACCTGTCTGACCCGAGGCGGCAAGGTTTCGTATATAAAACCGACCTGAAACAATGCATTGTTCCTGATTGCTAGGCTAGCGCCGAACAGAGTGGTGGCGATAACCAAGTAGCCGGAGAGCTCCTCCACTACATGTAGGGAACTGTTGAAAAGCAACCGTGATCCGATCTCGGCGACGACCAATACCGTTAGCGTTATTAGCCCAGCGCTAGCGAGAATGCGCACAATAGCGGAGAGTACGTCAAAGATGGGGCCGGCGGAGGCCGGCCCTTTTCTTGTTTCATGTTGGGAGGCAGACATGTTGAGATCCTCTGAAAGATCAATTACTTGCCGAGCGCTGTGAGCACATCCTGCAGTGCCTGTTCATGCTCAGGACCGGCTTCGCTGGCCCATTCCTGCCAGAAGGGGGCGAGGGCTTCCTGGGCCTTGACGATCTCTGCGTCACTTGCTTCAACAATGGTCATGCCAGCGTCCCCCTGAGATTCCTTTTGGGCCTGCTCGTCTAGAAGGAAGGCCTCGGTGATGTTAGAAGCCTCCTCTCTGATGATGGTGGCGAAGGTTTCGCGATCGGCTTCGTTCAGGGACTCGTAGGCGTTGGTATTGGCGATAATGGCGCTATAGGCGTAGTTCACCGGTAATCGGTAGTTGTAGTCGAGGAACTCGTGCCAGTTTTTTGCACCGCCCGCACTGGCTGTTAGCACACCATCAATTACGCCGCGCTCCAGGGCAGTTGGAACCTCGGAGCCGGATAGGGTGATCGGTGAGCCCCCGAAGGCCTCGACGAAGGCACCCTGCTCGGGCGAGGTCACGCGGATCTTATGACTTTCGAGATCGTCGAGGGAGTCGATCTCGAACGAGGTGAAAATGACTTGTTGAGGGTAGCGATAAGCGCCCAGAAAGGTAACATCCTGCTCGGCGAAGCCTTGCGTGAGATAGGGAGACATGGCCGCGTAGGCTTTATCCCACTCCTCATCGTTCTGGATCAGCATTGGCAGATTGAGGATACGCGCTATGGGCACATTGCCGGAAAAAAAGAGATCAGCCGAGAAATCGATAAAGCCATTACCGACCGCCTGGGTAATATCGCTGGAGGCAATCTGCAGTGTCTTTCCCAAATGCAGCGTGATCGACAGGTCTTCGGTTTCAGCTTCAGTACGGTCTATGATGCGCTGCATTCCCTTTACTGCCGCGGTAGTGGAAACCGACGAATAGGTGTAGCCGGTCCAATCAGCGGCTTGAGCAGCACCTGTCGTGGCTATACCCATGATGAGTAGGCTAGTTACCAAAGAGGGCTTGAAGGCTTTCATATCGATACCTCATTAATCGTTGTTATGTCTCTACCGTTCGAGGAACTGGCGGTACAGCGCATGTTGTTAGATGTTGATCTATGATCGAAAAGACGCGAACCACGGGCATCTAAGCCATTGGTAAGCGTGTTTCTAGCAGAAGTGGAACATGAAAAGAGTTTCTGTATAAAGCGCGTTTTTCTTGAAGAAGTATGAAGAATTTCTTTATTAAAAATTCGTGTTTTTATAGACTTGTATATGCCGCTTTAGTGGTAGTTTATTGGCATGGCGTAGCAAAAAGATGCAAACGTACCTGAGACGATATCAACCTATACGACTGTATCGGGGGGGAGACAATCTTGGAACGGGAAGCGCGCCGAATCGAACTCCGCCAATCTGTATCAAAAGAGGAAAATGATGAGGTTTTACAGATTATCTAGTAACCCATAATAGTAACGTATCTATGAACGTTATTGATTTGAAGTCTTCTGCAGATTCAAGGGCTATGAGTCACTCAGCTTTTTTCGATCCTTGTTTAGAGCCACTAGCAGCACAAGCAACATTGCTACTATTGGTAGGCTGCTCAAGCCGAAGATGACGCGGTTGGATGTATTCTCGGCGATTAGTCCGGCTACCATAGCCCCCATCGCTGGTAGGCCTCGAAAGATCATTGTATAGAGTGACAGCACTTTTCCTCTCACCGACTCTGGCACCTGTGTCTGCAGAACAACTTGCGTACACACACCATTGGCCAGGATGGCTCCTGACAAACAGGCGAGGGTTAATAATCCTGCCCATAACACATGGCTAATCAGAAATAATCCGCATGCCAATATTGCCGATAGTCCGAAGCCTATGGCCAGTGAGAGAGGAGAGCCTTTTGTTAGTAAGAAGGAGGTCATCAACCCACCGCCTATCGCACCGAGCCCTTGAGCTGATGCCATCAAAGAGAAGGCCTTTGCTCTTGCTGCTTCTCCAATAACGACCTGACCGGCAAAAGCCGGTAATAATTCGAAAATAGGCCTATAACATAGCGCTAGAAGGGCGAAGAACAGCAGCAAGAGCTTGTGATGTCCAGTCAGTGCATGTATTACCGCTGACCATGTTGAGTGGCTGAGTTTGCCTTCCGTCGACCCTTCCAGTCCCTCAGACCCTCGCCTTTGGTTAGTATTTTCTGATTGGGAAAGCCGCGCTAGTATCAGTGCAAAGAGCAAATAGCTAATTGTGTTAAATAAGAAGACCGACCAAAGTGCTTCCAGCGTTAGCGCCATGCCGGCGGCGGCTGGACCTAACATCCGCGCAAGGTTAAACACCATGGAGTTGATCGTTATCGCTCCAGGCACATCTTCTTTAGGGACGATGCTACCGACAACGACCATACGCGTTGGATGATCGAATCCGTTCAGGATGCCAGTTAATCCAGCCACGATTAGCAACATTGTCGGGCTGACAAGCTCGGCCATTATGGCAATCAGCATAATGCAAGGCGGCGCTATTGAGAGAAGCTGCAGCCACAGGGCTAGGCGAATTTTGTCTTGTCTATCGACCAATGTGCCTGCAAAGGGAGCCACGACCATTGATGGCAGCAGGTCCGCCATTGCCATTAGCCCTAGCATGAAGCTCGACTGTGTCATCTCCCAGGCGAGCCATAGCAGCACCACACGTTGCGCCCAGGTGCCAACAGCCGAAGCCGCGTTACCCGCCAAGTACGCGCGAAGCCGAGCGTTTGCCAGCGGGGCGGCGGCTTTGGGCAGGTGCAAACTCAGCCTCGCAGGAGGCTGCAGCCCGTCATTTCCAAAGCCTTATCGACCCAGGTGCGGTCGTTCTCGCCAGTATGTATGGCGACCATTTGCTTCTCTTCGGAGGCCTGTTTCGCTTGGGCGGCTTTTAGCACTGTCTCGGCATCAGCGTAGGGAACGGCCAGCACGCCATCGGCGTCACCCAGAATTAGGTCGCCCGGCTCGATAACCATCCCGCCAAGGTTGATCGGAGTATTGATCTCACCTGGCCCGTTTTTGTATGGGCCGCGATGCGTGACGCCCACGGCGAAGGTCGGCAGGTTGGTATCGCGAAAGCCGTCCAGGTCGCGCAGCGCACCGTTGAGCACGAAACCCGCAACGCCTTTCTTGACCGCGTAAGCCAGCATTAACTCACCCATCAGGGCATTGGTGGTGTCCCCTCCGGCATCGCAGACGATGACGTCACCGGGCTGGGCCATGTCGATGGCCTTGTGCAGCATCAGGTTATCACCGGGGCGCGTACGAACAGTAAGGGCGACCCCGGCTAAATTGCCAGCGCGATGCATCGGGCGAAGGTCTGGGCCACCGGCGAAGACGCGGGACATGCTATCGCTGACCACCGCTACGGGCAGTACTGCGAACGCCTTAACGAGGTCGTCGTCGACACGGCGCTGGCGCTGAAGAACTCTATTTCCGACTGTCATGGCATTACTCCGTCATGTGACTCAACATTAAAGATGGTGCGTTCAGGCTAGGGTGTTGACCAAGCGGGCTTTCGGTAGGGTTTCTCCAGCGAGGAAGTCCACGATACCGCTTACCGCCAGTTCGCCGACGCGCTTGCCAGCTTCTTTGGTGACGCCTGCGATATGGGGCGTGAGAATGACTCGCTCAGACGCGGCCAGAGCGTTCACGTCCAATGGCGGCTCCTGTTCGAAAGTGTCTAGTCCTGCGCCTGCGATATGCCCACTCTCTAGGGCGGCAAGCAGGGCCGCCTCGTCGATCAGACCACCCCGAGAAGTATTGATGACGTAGCTGTCGGCCGGCATCAGGGCGAGCATCGCGGCGTTAAGCATGTGCGTATTGCTTTCGGTAAGGGGGCAGTGCAGGCTGACGATGTCCGATTGGCGGAGCAGGTCCTCGATGCGTTCGGCGCGGCGTGCGCCCATAGCTTCGATGGCGTCCACCGAGGCATAGGGGTCGTAGACGAGCACGTCGAGATCCATGCCTTTCACCAGCTTCGCTACGGCGGCAGCGATGGCGCCGCCACCCACTAGACCTAAACGCATGCCGGATAATTCTCGACCGAGGAATCCCGCCTTTTCCCAGCGTCCTGCCCGCATGCCTGCATCCAGTGGCAGCAAACGTTTGATCGTCGAGAACATTAGAGCAACCGTGTGTTCCGCAACAGAAACTGCATTGCCACCTGCCGCCCGGATGACTTGGATACCATGTTGGGTTGCTGCATCGATGTCGATATTGTCGACGCCTGCGCCATGCTTGGAGATAACGCGCAGCGATTTCCCTGCTGCGACAGCACCGGCACCAAATTGCCCCATTCGAGACACGACCCCAACCGGGTCGTACTGTTTGAGGAAGTCAGCGAGTACCTCCTCAGATGGATAGGGGGGTGTGTGAACAAGGGTATAGCCAGCGTCTTCGGCCATTTGCTTTGCAGTGGGGGCAAGGTCGGGGCCTGTTATTAGAATCAAAGGTTGTAGTGCCAAATCAGATCCTCCCTGTTGTAACGAGGGCAGCCGGACACTGATCGGCGTAGCATCACAGGCGACTGCTTTCGAATTGATTTTTAGAATACAGGAAGATTTTTTATACAAAAGCGAATAAAATTTGCCTTTATGTTAAGCATTTCTTCATTTAAGGAGGGTTTATGGACACTCGCCAACTACGAACATTCGTAGCGATCGCTGAGCATGGCACATTCGCGCGGGCGGCCTTGATTGTAAATTTGACCCCTTCCGCTGTTAGCCAACAGGTCCATTCGCTTGAGCAGGAACTGGATACCAAGCTGTTCAATCGTGACTCCCGCCCTCCTAGCCTCAACCTCCAGGGGCTGAAAATGCTTGAAACGGCTAAACAGATTCTGGCCTTGGTGGATGAAACGCGTGGCGTTCTGTCCGGGAAGCAGATAACGGGTACGCTCAATATTGGCTCGGTGCGCACCAGTACTATCGGCCTACTGCCACGTGCCATCGTGGCACTGCGACAGGAGTTCCCCGAGCTGAACGTAAACCTACGAGTGGGCATGTCTTCGACGCTGATCAGTGATGTCAACGCCGACCGGCTGGATGTGGCGGTGGTCGCCGAGCACTCCGGCGTGTCGCGCGATCTCTTGTGGTCGCCGTTCATACGCGAGCCGTTAGTGGTGATAGCGCCGCCCGGAACACCGCCGATGCCGGTTCAGCAGTTGCTGGAAACGTTGCCCTTCGTGCGCTTTGGCAGTAACGTGCCGCTGGGCGCAATGATCAACAACGAGCTGGCCCGGCTAGGCATAGCGGTGCAGGACATCGCTGAGATCGACACCGTGCCAGCCATCGTGGAGTGCGTGGCCGCGGGCCTTGGTGCCAGCATCGTGCCAAATGTCGCGGTGCGCGAGAACGGTCGCGACATGCTGACATTGCCGTTCGGTGAGCCCCAAGTCTTCAGACAAATTGGCATGATCCATCGCGCCAGTTCGGCCAAGGCCGAGCTACTGACAGCGTTACACAATAAGCTGGCGGAAGTTGCGGGAGAGTTTGGTGTTTATCGAGAATAGCCGTCATTACGGAAGTCGTAGATACAATATCGCACTTGCCCGAGCCGTCCCCGCTACGCTGATGAAACGTCAACAGGCCCTAGTAATGCGCGATCACCTGGGCCGCATTCGCCTTTAGGGTTACTGGCCACTTACCTGGCGCAAGCACTTTGATATTAACGCTTATGCCCATCAACCAGCTCCAGCTCTCTTTGTTGATATCCAGCCCTTTGGGGAGCATGTCTGTGCGATAACCAAAGCTGTCCACATTGTGGCTAACAGGGAGCATGGATTGGCGGCCTGCTGCTTGCCTATGGAGCCGCGGGACTGATCAGTAATTTCGGCATTGCTCCAATCATGTCACTCGGTTACCGACCCACACTTTTCGCGACAATGGTGCTGCTGATCGGCAGTCTCGCCGCGCTGAGTTTCGCAGGTACGAACCATGCGCTTGCTATCGCTCTGCTTCTGGTCTGGGGGCGGCCTACACGGCCTTGCCGGTGCTGATGCAGACGTGGGTGTTTAAGGCTGCCGCACACCTTAACGGTCCCGAAGCGCCATCTTCGCTCTACGTTTCCGCCTATAACGGCGCGATTGCAGCAGGCGCATTGGTCGGAGGAGTTATCGTTGACCATTTTGATCCCTGGTCGGTCATGTCTATTTCGGCGCTCATCGGTGTTCCCACGCTGCTGATCGCTTTGAAGCATGCTCCGAAATGAGCCCTGTCCCGAGAGCAGGACGCTTAAACGGGTATGGCTCGAATATAGGGATTCAACGGTTTTACCGATACTTTGAGTAGGAGAGTGATACACCCCACAACTTTGTGGAATGCATTGGCAACTTCCTAGTAGTATTCCCAGCATTTGGCACTGGGGAGTTGCAACTAGCGTGGATAGAGTCTTAGTGGGACACTCTCACTACCGGATAACGATTAGGAGGCTGGTTACCTTTGGCTCCAGCGTCCCCACTTTTAAGAGGGGCCTGCGATTTCTCGCAGGCCCTTTTTGGGGTGTGGCCAACTGGCGCGCCCCATACCCAGTGATCAAAATTGAGCTTTCCTTTTCTCAATGGCTATATTAAAGCTATAATGCGTAAGATATATGTTTAAGGGTTACCTTAAATTTTAAAAATATAGGAATTTAGACTATGGCGTCGGTACTGAGTAACTATCTCAAAAAAGAACAGATGTTAAAGCAGCTGCAGGAAGAGCTGCAAGCGCTGGAAAACAACAGTGAGCTAAAAGCAGAGCTTGAATTCAAAGAAAGACTACAAGCACTTATGACTGAGCACGGAAAATTAGCGCGCGACGTATGTGAAATGCTTGACCCATCTTACCGCTCTAAACCAGCAAAAGCTGGAAAGGTAAGCACCAGCAGCACAGATGGGCGTAAAAAACGTCCCTTGAAGGTATACAAGAACCCACACACTGGTGAGGTAGTAGAAACCCGTGGCGGGAATCACAAAGTTATCCAGGAGTGGAAGGCTGAATTTGGTAATGAAGAAGTGGTCAGTTGGGTTGTGAAAGAAATCGCGCAATAAGACTAATTTTTATTAGTGGTGACAACGCCAGCTTGGCAAAGTTACCCTTTAAAACGCTCACTGAGCCCGCTCAGTGAGCGAAAAATTATTTAAGCGATGTGCTACGAGTAAGTCCATCAGCCATCCGTTAATTTCGCGACAGGTCTTCCCTGAGGATAGGTACTTCTACTCTACTAAGGCCGCCCAATCTCCACGCCTCGACTGAGTTGCTACCCTCTGGCACGTTGAACGACCCCCAAATCACTCGAAACGTGGTTGCGTACACAGACCCGTCTCCCATGACGATGTTTGCATCAATGTGAAATCGACGCTTTTGCTCTTGCATTAATGCATCATCAAAATCAGATGTCGTTTCAATATCTGCTATACCGTTATCTCTGCATGCTGTATGGAAGGCAGAGAATTTTTCCTCATAATAGAGATCGGGTTCAATTTTCCGCTGGTGCATTGAAAGATGTCTTTCTTTATCACCCTCGCAGATCGCTTGAACAGCGGCTTCGACCATACCGGTTGCTGTCTCGCTGTACACTTCATCCGCCCAAGCAGAAGACGATAGCAGCAGAGAAAGAGCCGTGGCGGTCGAACGAGAGATTAAATAGCTGTTTTTTAACATTCCCATTTCCCTTTATTTTTTAGCTCCGCTCAACTAGAAGCCGAGCATAAGCGTAGGGCGACTGATGACCACATAGGCTATAGAGGTTTTCCTCTGCTGCCCGATAGAGTGCTCTAAAGCAATTCATGTCATGTGGGTGCAGGCCTATGGGCACCTACCCCAGCAAGCAACCACAATACCCCAGTTCCGTGCCGTGATTCGGACGGCGCCTTCTAATATTAGTGGTAGTGAGCGGGCTCGCAAATTTAACTTTACTAATGCAGTGATTCTCCTCGGTGGTACTGGGGGATGTAGATGCTAAGCCTCACACGGGTTGTAATCTGATAGCTACCCTATCGCAGTAGTATAAAGCCGTAATGGCTGTTCGTAGGTTCTTGTGCTTTGATCAGGTCTGATCAATAGATTTTGTATTTGACCGTACCGCTGAAGTACGAGGGATAAAGAACTTAACCGTTGTCGACGACGATACCCCTGAAGCATGGCCATCGTGCCCGAGCATGCTATGGGCTGTCATTAACGCAGATTCTGGATCAACTGGCTGTGTAGCGTGGGCCATCTAGCACCATTCGTACAGATGATGGAAAGGAATTCTGTGGGCGCGCTATGTTGACGTGGGCTCATCAGCGTGACGTTGCACTGTTTTTAATTGAGTCTGGAAAAATCAATCATAACGCCCACATCGCATCGTTCAACGGGCGGTTTCGAGATGAATGTCTGAACGAGCGTTGGTTCACCAGCCCTCATCACGCCAAGGTCGTCATCGATACTAATTGCTGCTAAGACGCTTCCAGAAAGTATCAGCAGTTGCATCATGATTACCTAGCCATCTCACCAAAATTATCTCTAAATGATTCGAGGGCATATCGGGGTATAGTCTAACCAACCGGCCTTCCTCGACTAGAGGAGCTATCATGTTATGTGGCATACAGGCGATGCCCATCCCTAACGAAACCATAGGCTTGAGCGCTTCTGATACAGTAGCTTCGAAGGTTCTTTTTAGGCGATTTGGTTCAGGATGCCGAGCTACTTGAGGTCGCGATAATTCATGTAATTGAGCCGATCTGGCATAAGTGAGCCAAGGAATAGTGCCATGAGACTGTTGGCACAATTTGGCCATCTCCGGTGTGCCTACCCAATAAAGCTCTTCTGTTCCTAGCGAGAGCACTTCAAAGTCATCGCGCTGAAAATACCGCTCCGATTCAGTGTCACGGTAGAACAGAATAAAGTCGCTGCGCCCAGACACAAGTGACATGTAATAATTCTCGGTACTTTTATGCCCTGTATCGATCCGTGTAAATAATGGTTCGTCTAGAGTGGAGTACTGAGATATCCATTGTGGAAAGAAGTTGCAGGCAAGCGTATGCAACGATGCAAAGGTCAAAGGGTGGTCAAGTACTCTTACACTCTGTTCGCATTCTTGAGAAAGCCGTACTAACTCAGACGCAGTAGGCGTGAGCGCTTTACCAGATGGGGTCAGGCGAATAGGTGTGACACGTCGATCAAAAAGCTGTGTGGCTAGGTGATTTTCCAGCAACTGAATTCTGCGACTTAAAGTAGATTGTGAACATTGCCTTAAGCTTGCAGCAGCTGTGAACTTGCCCGTTTCCGCAAGTGCTAGAAAATCTTGGTACCAAGTAATGTCCATGTCGTCTCCAGATAGACCTTAGGGATAGCAGTCTCTGTTTGTAAGCCATATGCGGAAGTTCAATAAAATTGCTAACCAATATTACTTGAGAACTGCACTGGAACTGGTAGCTAGTGTGCCAGATTAGCGGGCATCTTTAATATTAGACTATCCGTATATTAGATACTGGGTGCAAGAATGGCGATCAGTCAGCACTCGCGACCGATTCTTAGGGGGAGTAGAGTTATTGAGAAGAAACAAAGCAATATCAATAATAAGTCAGATTAAAATCTTGACGAAACAAGGATAAAGATATGAAAAAACCACTCTTATTGAAAAAATGCGCAGTCTACAGTGTTCTAAGTGTTGGTATCTCCATGATGGGCAGCGTTCAAGCAAGTCTGCTCGAAGATGTGAAATCCCGCGACACACTGCGCTGTGGTGTCAGCAGCGATAAGGCAGGTTTCTCTCATCTAACAGATGACGGTGAATGGGGTGGGATGGATGTCGATCTCTGTCGCAGCGTGGCCGCAGCGGTACTCGGTGATGCCAGTAAGGTCGATTTCGTGATCACTACGGCGAAAAACCGATTTACTGCACTCGCCTCAGGCGAGGTGGATGTGCTGGCTCGCGCTACTACCTGGACAGCTTCGCGTGACGCCAACCTCGGGGTTGATTTCACAACACCTTGGTTTTATGACGGCCAAGGTGTAATGACGCATGCCGACTTCGGTGTTAGCACTATCGAAGAGCTCGATGGGGCTGTCTTCTGCCTTTCTCCCGGCACTACCTCCGAGCAAAATCTTGAGGATTACTTTGGTCGTCGCGACATGAGTTATAGCTCTGTGGTGATCGAGAAGAGCACTGAATTGTATAACGCCTTTCAGCATGGCCGCTGTGATGCCATCACCAACGATATGAGTGGCCTTGCGTCAAGGCGAACACAGTTTGCTGATCCAGATGCCTTTACCCTTCTACCCGAAACCATCTCAAAGGAGCCTTTGGGTGCTTATGTCCCTCAGGGTGATGCTCAATGGCGCGATATTGTTACCTGGACAGCCTTCGCATTGATGAATGCTGAAGAGCTCGACGTGACGTCAGAGAATGTCGAAGAAATGCGCAATAATTCTGACAACCCCAACGTTGCGCGGCTGCTTGGCAGCGATGGTCATATTGGAGAGAAGTTCGGGCTGGATGATGCATGGGCATACCAAGCCATCAAACAGGTCGGGAACTATGAAGAGATCTTCAATCGCAATGTCGGTCCCGATACTCCACTGAATTTCGAGCGCGGGCTTAATCGTCTGTGGAGCGATGATGGCATCCTATACGCTGCTCCCGTTCGATAACTCTGTGTCTACTTAGTAGGCATTGACTGACTGGGGCGTTCGAACAATAAGGCTATCAGGCCGCCCTTGTCTTGCCTCTCATGTCTCAACTGCTATTTCGTCATCACATGGCCTAACAACAGGTAACACTTATGTGGACCAAGATTGTTCATAACGCCCGCGTACTAAGCGCATTACAGCAGTGTATTGTGTTAGCCGTTGTTGCTGTTGCTTTCTATGTGCTGATCACTAATGCCAGTGCGAATATTGATGCTTTAGGCATCGCCTCGGGATTCGGTTTTCTTCAAGAGCGGGCTGGCTATGCGATTAGCTTCCAACTGATTGACTATAGCCCGAATGATACCTATTTGCGTGCTTATGCAGTAGGGCTTCTCAACACATTACTTGTTTCAGTATTGAGTATTGTTTTCGCGACGATTATTGGTGTCTTCCTTGGTGTATGCCGCGTTTCTGAAAATTGGCTGCTTGGGCGTCTTAGTCACCTAGCAGTTGAGTTCCTCAGAAACGTGCCACTCATTGTGCATTTGATTTGGTGGTACGGGCTTATGCTGGCCCTCCCTAATGTTCGCCAAGCGATCTCTTTTCAGGATGTTGCCTTTCTTAGCAACCGTGGGTTGACCGTTGCATGGGCATCCGATGGTTCTTTAGTCGGCTGGGGAGTTGTGTCTATCATCGGAGGCGCTGTCCTCGGTTACGCACTGATTGCACGTTATCGAGCAGGTTTACAATGGAAGGGATTTGGCCCTCCAGTGTGGCCAGCGATATTGGCCGGTGCCATCGCAGTTCCGATACTCGTATACCTCTTTACTGGTAGTTCCTGGCAATGGGATGTGCCGGTTTCGCGAGGTTTTGGCTTTGCAGGTGGGGTCAACTTACCACCCGAGCTACTGGCTCTGTGGTTAGCGCTCTCCTTTTATAGCGCGAGCTATATTGCCGAGATCGTGCGGGGCTCGATTCAGTCTGTTTCACGCGGCCAGTACGAAGCAGCCAGCGCCTTAGGCTTCTCTGAAATGCCTACCATGCTGCGTCTGATCGTGCCCCAAGCAATTTACCCGATGGTTCCCCAAGTCACCAGCACCTACCTCAATATCATTAAGAATTCTTCTTTGGGCGTGGTCGTAGGCTACATGGAGTTAGTGTCTGCCACGGGAGGCACAACGCTTAACCAGACTGGCCAGGCGATCGAATGCATTGCCTTAGTGATGGCTACCTACTGCGCTATTAGCCTCATTACATCGCTGCTGATGAATATTTACAACTACCGCATCAGCCTGCGCACCCACGGTTAAGGAGCGATGATGACCGTATCAGCTACACAAAGTCATAGCAGTGTACAAGTACCACCTCACCATCCTTTGGGGCATCAAGTGACTCGATGGATCAAGACGCAACTCTTCCCTACTCCATTTCAGTCTTGTTTGAGCCTGATCACATTGGCGCTATTGGTATGGTTCACTCCGCTCGCACTGGATTGGTTGCTGTTCTCCGCTACCTTTGTTGGCGACAGCAAGGCCGATTGTGTCGGTGGCGGAGCCTGCTGGCTACCAGTGACACAACGTATCGAGCTATTTGTCTATGGGTTTTATCCTGATACCGAAATTTGGCGCGTCAATATCGCGTTCGGTCTAGCAGCGGCAATCTTGCCTTTGCTGTATATCAAGCAAATTGATCGCCGCTGGGTGTTGGGATACCTAATCGTTCTTCCGTTTTTGATGTGGTGGCTTCTAAAGGGTGGTATTGGCCTGCCCGAGGTCTCCTCAACGAAATTTGCAGGGATTCTGGTTACCGTATTTCTTGGCGTAATCGGCATGCTATTCGCTCTGCCGATGGGGATTCTGCTTGCCCTCGGTCGACGCTCTAATAAGCCGGTGATCAAACTACTTTCAGTACTTTATATCGAGCTCGTGCGCTCGGTACCGGTGATCACGCTGCTGTTTATGGCGTCGCTCATGATCCAACTGCTATTCCCCGAAGGGATGACCATCGACATTTTCCTGCGCGTGCTGATCGTGTTGATTATGTTCACTGCGGCCTATATGGCAGAAACCATTCGTGGCGGCCTGCAGGGCATGCCAAGTGGGCAATATGAAGCCGCAAAAGCCCTGGGTTTTTCCTATTGGAAAACGATGGGGCTGATCATTCTGCCGCAGGTCTTACGTAACACCATACCTCCATTGCTTACCCAGTTCATTGGTCTCTTCAAAGAAACCACCCTCGTCGTGGTGGTCGGCGTGCTTGATGTCGTCGGTATCGCGATGAGTACCACAGCAGCTCCTGAATGGCTCGGACTCGAGCATGAGGTCTACCTCTTCCTAGCCTTATTCTTTTTTACGATCTGCTTCACGTTGTCTCGCTACGCGCGACATTTGGAAAAACAAATGGAAAAGAGTCGCTCATGAGTACTGCATCCCAATTCAGCAGCACAGTATCAGCTAACCACGACACTACTGCGATTAGCATCGACAATCTCAACAAGTGGTATGGCGACTTCCACGCGCTAAAAAACATCTCTCTCAAGGTAACCAGTGGCGAGCGTATTGTGGTTTGTGGGCCTTCGGGGTCTGGAAAATCAACGTTGATTCGCTGCGTCAATCAGTTGGAACGGCATCAGCAAGGGTCTCTGACCGTGCTAGGAGAAACGCTGGATGAAAACCGTAAGCGCCTGCAACGGATCCGGCGCAACGTCGGGATGTGTTTTCAGCATTTCAATCTTTTTCCCCACTTGAGCGTACTCAAGAATTGTACGCTGCCTCAAACTGCGAATTTGAGGGTTCCCCAGGCGGAGGCGATTGAGTATGCGCTGTCTCTTCTGGATCGTGTTCAGATGCGAGAGCACGCCAATAAATATCCTGGCCAACTCTCAGGTGGCCAGCAGCAGCGTATCGCTATAGCTCGAGCATTGTGTATGCGGCCAAAAATAATGCTCTTTGACGAACCTACTTCGGCACTAGATCCCGAAATGATTGCTGAAGTACTGGAGGTAATGGTGGATCTTGCCAATGATGGCATGACCATGCTGTGCGTCACTCATGAAATGGGGTTCGCGCGGCGCGTCGCCGACCGTGTTGTCTTTATGGATCAGGGCGAAATCGTTGAAGAAGCTCCACCGCAGCAGTTCTTTGATACCCCTCAGTCAGCCCGTACCAAGCGATTCCTGACACAGATTCTCGACCATGGAGTAACTGCTGCATGAATAAGCCCCCTATCGCCATTGCGATTCACGGTGGCGCCGGTGTGCTAACCCCCGGCTTGTTGTCGCCTCAGGATGAGGACGCGATTCATGAGGCCTTGCGCCAAGCTATTGATGCTGGCCACCGGATACTGGCAGCAGGTGGCACCAGTCTGGATGCAGTTGAGGCCTGTGTCGTGTCGCTAGAAGAGTGTTCCTGGTTCAACGCAGGCAAAGGTGCTGTGTTCACTGCAGACGGCATTCATGAAATGGATGCTGCTATAATGAACGGAGCTGATCGGAGTGCAGGTGCCATTGCGGGTGCTCATTATGTCCGTAATCCGATCCGTGGAGCTCGTGCTGTTATGGAGCACAGTGATCATGTCATGTTGGCTGGAGAAGGCGCCGATCGTTTCTTGCGTGAGCAGAATCAGCCTCAAGTAGCCAATGATTGGTTTGATACCGAGCTACGCCGTCGTCAATGGCAGGGCAACCGCTCTAGCTCAACAGCCCCCAGTCTCGAACCAAGCCACGCTGATCACCATATTGAAGAAACTGTGGTAAATGATAACTCGGGACATAAATTTGGCACCGTAGGGGCTGTTGCTCTTGATAGCCATGGTCATGTCGCAGCCGCCACATCGACCGGCGGCATCACTAATAAACGTTACTCACGTATAGGCGACACGCCGATTATTGGCGCGGGCACTTGGGCAGACGACCGTAGTGCAGCGATATCGGCGACAGGGCACGGTGAATACTTCATGCGTGCTGTAGTAGGGCATGACATAGCCGCCCGCATGCGCTTTGCTGGCCGCGATCTTCATAGGGCCTGTGACGAAGTCGTCCATCAGGAGCTAAAAACGTTAGGAGGACAGGGTGGCGTTATCGCCGTGTCACCGAATGGAAAAACCCAGTTGAGCTTCAATACACCTGGCATGTATCGGGCGTGGAGGGATGATTACGGTCAGCTTCACACTGCGATTTATGCAGAAGACGACCGAGTGCATGGCTAATCGGATATTAAGGGAAAAAGAGGTTGGGAAGCCAATGGCTTCCTACCATCTTGGCTATAATCTGGAACTCAATCAATAAGTGAAGCACCTACGGTGTTCGTTCCTCAGTCCTTTGCTCTGTCATTCTTCTCCAGCAACGATAGACATTGGTTTAAGCGATTATCCGGGCTTCAAAAGCCTCCGGGCTGATCATCTCTGCCGCCGCTGCTTGTTGTAGTCGATCTCCTTCGGTGGTTCATCACCCGCTAACGGCTGCGCCTTTTGATCTGATACATATGGCTGTCAGCACGGCTCAGCAGGGTATCGGCGTCTTCCCCGTCGGCGGGGTAGCAGGCCACGCCGATGCTGCAGGATGGCATTTTGACCTCGCCGAATTCAGCGCCTAGTGGCTCGTTCATGACCGTGAGAATCTGTTCCACCTTTTCTGTCACAGCGTGCGCTGACTTGATGTCCGTTAACAGCACCGTGAATTCATCACCGCCCATGCGGGCCACCGTGTCCGTCTCGCGTACACAGCCTTCCAATCGTCTTGCTACCGTGCAGAGCACCCGGTCACCCGCCGCATGTCCATGAATATCGTTGATGCTTTTGAAGTCGTTAATATCCAGAAATAGCAATGCCAGGTTGTTCTGATAGCGATGGGCCATGCTCAGGCCCAAGGTAAGGCGGTCATAGAAGAGCGCTCGGTTGGTCAACTTTGTCAGTGGATCATGGTGGGCGAGGTAGCGTAACTCTTCCTCGGCCTGCATAAGCGCTGTGACGTTGCGCGCTACACCGACCCGCACTTCCTCTGCTTCGTACCAGCGGGCAGACCACAGGATATGCACGATACCGCCGTCTTTGCGGATATAGCGGTTGCGGTAATCAATATGGGGCTTACCGCTCATCACACGAACAATGGAGTCCCGCGTTGCGGCTAAATCGTCAGGGTGCATGTAGTTCGTGATTAGAGTGCCGATCAACTCTTGAGGAAGGTAACCGAGCAGCGACTCACAGGCATCACTCACGAAGACGATCTGGTTGTCTTTATCGACCACGAAGACGGTGTCCAGCATCAGGTGAATCAGTTTGGGGTAAAGGGCTTGCAGGTCAACGGTCATAGACAAGGGATAATCCGGTTAGCGTTCCTCGACTATAGAGCAATCGCGAAGTGGACGATAAAGAATTCTGGAAATTTTGGGGGAAAGGTCACTCCCGTAATGACAAGCGCGTATCGGCCATCGCCAGGGTAGGCTTTGCCCTCCCGGGGCGAGTGCCAACGGACGACATTCAGGGGTTGAAGCTTTAGTTACTAGAGGTTTTATAGTACCGGGAATGAAAAAACTTAACGAGGTTTATATATGGGACATCATCATGATCATCCCCACATTGATCCTGCCTCTGGCGACCGACGTGTCAGTATTTCCATTTGGGCAAATGGCTTATTAACCATCGCCCAGATCGTCGGCGGTATTATGGCGGGCAGCCTCTCGCTGATCGCTGATGCGCTGCATAATTTTTCTGATATGGCAGCGCTTGTTATTGCCTTTGCTGCGCGCAAGATCGCAAGACGGCCCGCCGATGCGCAAATGACCTTCGGCTATGGCCGAATCGAGATAGTGGCAGCACTGATTAACTACACTACGCTCATTCTCGTTGGCCTCTATCTGATTTACGAAGGCGCCATGCGCATGATTGAACCGCCAGAGATCCAGGGTTGGTTGGTCGTTATCATCGGTGGCGTCGCTCTTGTTGTCGATGCCCTCACCGCCATGCTTACTTGGTCAATGCAAAAAGGTAGCGTCAATATTCGCGCCCTTTTTCTGCATAACCTGTCTGATGCGTTCGCCTCCATCGCTGTGATTATCGGCGGTTCATTAATTCTGCTCTACGACATGCGCTGGGTAGACCCTGCGATTACGATAGGTATTGCTCTGTATATCCTTTACCTCGCCTTTTCGGAGATTGGGGGGCCTATCCGTACACTGATGCTGGGCTCTCCCCCAGATATTAACGGTCAACTCGTCATTGAAGCCGTGCGTGGTGTCGAAAGTGTCCACGATATTCATCATGTGCACCTATGGCAGATGCAGGAAAACATGGCCGCCCTTGACTGCCACGTGGTCATTACGGAAGCAGGCTGGCAGCAGCTTGAGTCGATTAAGACAGAGATCAAAGAGCAGTTAAAAACGCGCTTCAACATTGTCCATTCCAGCTTAGAGTTTGAGCATATTGATCACGCACATCAGGATGCCAACCTTTATGGGCATGAATAATACATGCTAACGCTGGTCTACATAGGCAGTCATTTAGCTTGGTTTGTGCAATCAAATCTTGGCCTAAATTGCCAAATAATCACTGAAATCGAGAGAGAAAAATGTTCAAAAAAGCGACTTTTATGCTTGCGGGTACGTTGATGCTGACAGCTGCCATCGTGGTGGTATCGAAACCTGCACTGTTGGGCATGCAAGCTGAGGCGGCGAGTGAGGATGCTGGACAGGCCGAGAGCTCCTTGGTGCGTTCACACTCACCGATCCTGGGGCCGAAAGGGGCACCTGTCACCATTGTGGAATTTTTCGACCCGGCCTGCGAAGCCTGCCGTGCTTTCTATCCTCTCACCAAAAGTATTCTGGAGACCTATCCTGAGCAAGTGCAGCTAATCGTGCGCTACACCCCTTTCCACGGTGAGGTTTCTGATACGGCCATACGCGTGCTGGAAGTCGCTCGACACCAGGACGTATTCGAACCGGTACTCGAAGCTCTGCTCTCTCGTCAGGATCAATGGGCATCTCATGGCCGTTTCGATGAATCAGCTATCTTGGAGATTGCCAGCCAAGCCGGTCTTGACCGAGCTGCCGCTGAGGAGCAACTCAACTCAGCTGAAGTGCAAGCGGTGATTGACCAAGACATGGCAGACGTCAAAACGAATCAGATTCGCCAGACGCCAACCTTTTTTGTCAACGGTGAGCTGCTAGAACCCTTTGGTATGCAGGAGCTGATTGATGTCGTAAAGAGTGAAGTCGAGGAGATATCTGAAGAGGAAAAATCCCAATGAATCAGCGCTGACTGCTGATGGGGCTTATGAGTTTAAGCCCCGCGCTGGTCGAGGGCGGTTGGCGAGAGCACCTATTTTTGGGGTAAACGCGGCCAAATTGACTGTCCAATCGGCGTTGTATTCGCCACAAGACAATAAGGCAAATCATTCAACTTTCATTTTACTGACATCGCCTCGTCACTTAATACCCGCAATCTGCTTAATGTTGGATCGTCTTCCTCCTTACGAAACAACGTCGAAAGAACGATCGAACGGCTTCAGCTTTGGCGTCATAGGCGCATCATTCGAACGACATCTCTCTGGATTAAGGAGCAGTAAAATGGCCGATACTCCCTCAGTAGACAATGCGGGTGGCGGTGCTGATTCCGCAATCGCCGACATGAAAGCAGTGTTCGATCAGGCGATCGAGAAGTCCGCAGAAATCACCAAAGTCACGACAGAGAAGAAAACCGAGCTCGACGCTACCAAGCAGCGTCCGCAAAACTGATGCTCGGAAGTCGCGGGCGGCGTCAGCCGCTCGCGGCCTTGTTGTCGTTTCCTGTCCACGCATTCCTGGACGGTAGAGATTTCAAAACCTCGCCCGGATGAATGCCCCTGTATCGAGACATTCGACGGAAGAGCCCCTCCAAGCTTCGTACGACACGGCGAGTTAAGTATATGACTTTATTCACCTCAGCTTCAGCGTCGGTACGCGAAGCCGTTACGACGCTCAAGGTTATCGCAGGCTTGCATCGTGGTGCCTCCATTACGCTCACTGAGCCGGTCTGCTGTATCGGTAGCGACGATTCTACTGATGTCATGCTCGGCGATCCGGGCACTGCGCCACACCATATTGTGTTGAGATTCTATGGTCGTTATATCGCTATCGAGGCGCTTGGTGGCGACATCACCATTAATGGTCGTAGTGTCAGCCAGGGCACTGGTTTGCGCTGTGAATTGCCAGCGAAGCTCCATTTCAACGACGTGGCACTCGAGCTTTCACGCCCCCCAGCGCCTGCCATATTCCCTGGGCTGCCGACAGTTCCTGTGCGTTGGCGTAAGTGGCTAAATCGCAGTGCCACGCTTGCCGCACTAGTCGTAACGCTGGGAGTACTGGCTTTCTATGAGTTCATCGATGTCAATCAAGCCGACGCCAACATTGGCTATCATCCAGTCACGGCAATGCTCGATGAGCAGCACATGATGGACACTGCTCAGAGTACTCCCCCAGTGATGGATGAGGTTCGCCCGAGCCCGGTTCAAGCACTGCGTGAGCGCCTGGCGGAAGCCGGGCTTGCATCGCTGGAGGTTGCCGACAGTGGCGACTATATCAGCGTCTCCGGTCACTACGACCCCGACCAGGTGGGCGCTTGGAATGCCACACAGCGTTGGTTCGACCAACATTACGGCAGCCATAATGTATTGCTGAATGAAGTCAAACAGCGCGAGGCCCCGGTTCGACCCGACCTGCAGTTGCAGGCCGTATGGTTAGGCAAGAACCCGTACGTGATCGACGCTCGTGGACAGCGCCTCTATCCAGGCGCGTCGCTGTCGTCTGGCTGGGTTATTTCCGCTATCGAAACGGATCGAGTGCTGTTGAGCCGTGGCGATGACCAGTTCGCCCTGACACTATAATCCGGCGTATATCGCTATGAAGATCACTGATCGTCTTGTTCCAAGGGATCGTTATCACGTCGCTGGCATTGATCCCGTCAAGCCTAGCGTCGTTGAGAAACCGCCGCAGCAGGACGATACGTTCACACACGCTGCCAGCGAAGCCCGGCAACGTGGCTCAAACCGCCCGGCGTGGACTGAGCGCCTCGAAGCACTCGCACGCCCGGAGGCCATTGATCCTGCCAGCTACGCTAACCTTCGCAGCATCGAGCTGCTCCAACACGTAGCTGACAACGTTCTACCTTCGCTGGACGCCGATGATGAGATCATGGCGTTGGCGAAGGAGGTGATCGGTGAAGAGATTGATTGGCGCCAGGCATGGGAAGGGCGGATGAGTGAAGCAAGCGCGCTGCCGCTGGACAACATCGCCGATCAGGAGAGCGTGCCATGAGCGATACCGCTGATCGCGATGCCGTCGACCTACTGCATTTGATGGGACACCTCTATCTCAAAAGTGGTCAGGTACAGCGCGGGTTGATATTGCTGCTTATCGCGACACGCATGGCACCGAATCACACCGGCGTGCTGCAGGCGCTGTGCCAGGGGTTCCTTGCCAGCGGCAACGGTCAGCGTGCGCTCAATGTGCTCGACCGGCTCGAGGCCGCCGGTGAACAGGATGACGCCATGCAACTCTTGCGTAGCCGCGCCCACTGGGTCAACGGTGAGCATGATACCGCTCGTCGCCTATGGCGAGAGTATCTTGAGCAGCGGCGTCACCCGGAATCCCGGCAGGGAGAGACCGTAACATGAACAAGCTCCTCGGCCGTCTCAATACCCTGGCTCGTCAGGCGTCCCAGCGCAGTGACGTGATCATCGCTGTTTTCATGGTGCTTGCAGTAGTGATGATGATCATCCCGCTGCCGACGGCGATGGTCGACACGCTGATTGGTATCAATATCGGTTTCAGCCTGCTGATTCTAGTGGTGGCATTCTATATCTCGCACCCGGTCGAATTCTCCTCACTGCCGCCAATCATTCTGCTTGCCACACTGTTCCGGTTGGCGCTTTCGATCTCCACTACTCGACTGATTCTGCTAGAGGGTGACGCCGGCCAAATCGTTTCCGCCTTCGGCAATTTCGTTATCGCTGGCGAAGTGGTCATCGGCATGGTGGTTTTCCTGATCATTACGGTGGCCCAGTTCCTGGTGATTACCAAGGGCTCGGAGCGCGTAGCGGAAGTGGCGGCGCGTTTTACACTCGATGCCATGCCCGGCAAGCAGATGAGCATCGATAACGACATGAGAAACGGCGACATCGAACCCGCTGAAGCCCGTCGCAGACGCTCGCTGCTGGAGAGCGAGAGCCAGCTCTACGGTGCCATGGATGGGGCGATGAAGTTTGTTAAGGGCGATGCCATTGCTGGTTTGGTGATTCTGTTCGTCAATCTTATCGGTGGGCTGTCGATCGGCATGCTCAAGCACGACATGCCCTTCGGCACGGCGGTGGAAACCTATTCGCTGTTGACCGTCGGCGACGGCCTGATCGCACTGATCCCTGCATTACTGATTTCGGTTGGCGCGGGTACCGTGGTGACCCGCGTTAGCTCCGATAACGCCAGCGATTTGGGCAGTGAGATTGTCGGCCAGCTTGGCAGCAACGCCAAGGCACTTGGTTTGACGTCGGCGGTGCTGTTCTGCGCGGCCTTCGTACCGGGTTTCCCATCGACCGTCTTTCTGACGTTGTCAGCATTGCTGGGCTTAGCTGCCTTTTTCCTGCATCGCCGTCGCCAGACGGCCGATGCCGAGACGGAGCAAGCAGCGCAAGCCGAGGTTATTACCGCGACCCCAGCTACTGAGACCAACGCCGTGAACGAGGCGGTGAACGAGGCAGCACCGTCCAATGCCGCCGATGACGACCCACGCCAGTACCGCGTTATGCTCTGCCTGGCTGCGGGGCTTGTGGATAAGTTATCACTCGACAGGCTGCGTGAAAGTGTTCAGGCCACCCGCGAAGGCGTTGAACGCGGTCTGGGAATCGCCATTCCACAGGTCGGACTACGCCTGGAACCCGCCTTCACCGACCAGCGCTTCGCCATTGAGCTGGATGAAGTGCCGGTGCTCAACGGTGAACTACCCGACTCTTCAATACTGCTCGACGACGATGCCGATGTGTTGGAGCTGCTTGAGTTGACGCCCTTCACCCTGCCTGCGCTCGTTGGTCGCGGTAGTTGGCAATGGCTTGCCGATGAGGCGACTTCAGCGCTGACAGAAGCCGGGATTCGCTATCGCACGCTGGATCAAGTGCTGGTGCGCTGTCTTGAACGCACGCTAACGCGTTACGCCGGGGAGTTCGTGGGGATTCAAGAGGCGCGTGCCCTGCTTTACAAGATGGAAACACACTATGCCGAGCTGGTGACCGAGGCCGTTCGCGTGGTATCGCTACAGAAAATTGCCGATATTTTACGTCGCCTGGTCAGTGAGGGCGTTCCGGTACGCGCCATGCGCACTATTCTTGAAGCCATAGTGGCCTGGGGGCCGCAAGAATCGAGCAGCGCTCGGCTGAGCGACCGCATACGCATTGCCATGGCGCGGCAGATCAGTCACCGCCATGCCCGCAGCGATCGGGTTCTGCCTGCCTGGATCGCGACCCGGCCATTGGAAGAGGCTCTGCGTACCGCCCAGCGAAATAGTGAGAATCAGCCCGTCCGTAGCGGCATGCCGGCACCGCTTTCGCGGGCCTTGAACGGCTGGTTCCAGCAGCAGCTTGAGGCGCTCGATAGCGACCTTCAGCCAGTGGTGGTAGCGGCAAGCGACGTGCGTGCCGCGCTGCAGCAGTGGCTAAAGCAGCACGATATCGATCTTCCGGTCATGGCCTGGCAGGAGATCGCACCGGAATTCAGCCTGCAAGCAATTGCTCAGATACGCCTGCCCAAACCGGTTCCACGCCGGGAAACGGAAACAACCGCCAAGTTGTAACACGCTTGCGAAACAATGGCGCCGTGCGTCGATGATTCAGCACCCATGCAAATCGCTACAACAGGGATGAAGAACAACCGTGATCAGCATAAAACCCGCCGATAGAAACCCTCCCCAGGCTGTCCGGAATTCGACGCTTTGGGTATGGGCGTTACTGCTGTGGTTCGCGGTAATTACTGCCAGCGCTGATGTTTCCGTGGACGCTTCCGGAGGTGCGATGACGCTGGAGACCGGGCAGGGGCGTATCCTGCGCTTCGACCAGGACGTTGCGTCGGTGTTCGTCGCTAACCCTGAAGTTGCCGATGTGCAGGTGGTTTCTTCCGGCGTCATCTATCTCTTCGGCAAACAGGCCGGTGACACCAACCTTATCGCGCTGGGGGCCGACGAGCAGAGCCAAGCCTCGTTGCGGCTGCAGATTCGAAACGATAGTGCGTTGGCTTCTCAGGCGCTACGGGATATCGACGGTGACAGCCAGATCCACTTGCGTATGGCGGGCAACCAACTGGTGGCCGAGGGCAGCAGCCCCACGGTCGAGAGCGCCATGGCCACGCAATCGACCCTTGATGCCCAGGCGCCGGCCGGCGGTAGCATCAATCGCTCGACTTACGACGGCGCCACTCAGATCAACATTCGGGTGCGCTTCGCCGAAGTCGCCCGGGATGAACTGCTCAGCTATGGAGTCAGTTGGAATACGCTGATCAACAACGGCTCGTTCTCTTTCGGTGTGCTCACCAGCAATATCGCCCCCAATCCTATCGGTGGGGGTACCGATAGCATCGACGGTTTACTCCAGGCGCTACAGCAGAACAATCTGCTGCAGATCCTCGCCGAACCCAACATCACCACCGTCTCAGGGCAGACGGCGAGCTTCCTTGCTGGCGGCGAGATTCCTATACCGGTACCGGTTAACAGCGAACTGGTGGGTATCGAGTACAAACAGTTCGGTGTCTCGCTGCTGAGCACGCCAACGCTACTGCCTAACGGCCGCATCTCGATGGAAGTCCGCCCCGAAGTCAGCAGCATTGCCAGCGATAGTGTCCGTATTGGTGGCTATGACGTTCCGTCGCTTCAAGTTCGGCGCGCCGATACCGTAGTCGAGGTGGGTAGCGGGCAGACCTTTGCTATCGCCGGCCTGTTTCAACGCCAGGCGAGCAACCAGATCGAACGAATCCCGCTCCTCGGTGATATGCCGATTCTGGGCAATCTATTTCGATCACGACGTTTTCAGCGTAACGAGACCGAGCTGGTCATCCTGATCACCCCCTATCTGGTGGCGCCATCCTCCGCGCCGGTACCCAGAATGCCGCTGGATCGGGCACAGGTCAGCCGTAATCCCCAACTCGAAGATGACCCATTCGGATTCTATCTGCAATGAGTAGAGGCAACGTTTGCATGTCGCAGCTATTTACCTATTGGACGCGTACGGCTTCACGCCTTGGGCTCTGTTTGGTGGCGTTGCTGCTGGCCGGCTGCCAGTCCTCGATGGGGCCGATGGGCTGGGATACCGGGTACCGTCAAGTGACGACTGCCGCGGCGACTAACGCCCCCCATGAAGCAACGATCATGCCGCGTCTCTGCCAGGCTGGGCCTGACGATGCAGAGCGAGTCGGGCTGCCACCCGGCTGCGCCAACGACTTCAATCTGCAGCAGATGATCGTTGAGCCACAAGATTTGGTAAGGGGAAGAGCAATGGGGCCCGCCATGGGCGCGCCGGTAGCAGATGCCGCGAATGAGTATCTAAACGGCCGCGAACGTGCCAACCAGCGTCGTTCGCTATTGGAGCAGGAAGCGCGCAATGCCATGGGCACCAACGCCACTACCAGTGATCTGTGACGGTATTAGTTAGAGGCTGATGCCAACCCGAGTGCCCGGGCGCGAGCGGCGGCATCGGGCAGCGTTGCTATGTGCTCGGCACTGGCTATCAGGGAAAGGCGGTTGGCCGCTGATAGGTCGGGGATATCGACTTGCTGTGCCTCATCGCTACGCCCGGCCAGTACCAGCACAAGAATCAGGTTGCGGAAATGGCGTTCCTCTGCCAGCGGGGAGTCCGTAATGCGCTGCATGTTCGCGATGGCCTGGGTATTTTCACCGGCTAACGCTTCGGCTAGCGCCAGGTTGGCCTGAGCATCGAGATCACGCGGCTCGAGCGCTACGGCGTTAGCAAACGCACTGGCCGCTCGGGCGGGCTGACCGGCCAGCGCTTGGGCGGCGCCAAGACGGCTCCAGGCTGCCACGCTGTCCAATTCGGGCGCCGCCAGGGAAAGGTTGCGCAGGGCGCTTTCCGGTTGACCTAGGCGCAGTTGGGCCGTCCCGAGGCCGAGTAATGCTGGCGTGAAGTGGATGTCTTCGGCAAGCGCGGCACGAAACGCCTCAGCGGCTGCCTGGGGCTCGCCACTGGCAAGCAGTGCATTGCCCAGGCGAACCTGAATATCTGCGGAGGGGCCGTTCTGCTCCAGGGCGCGCTCGTACATCGCGGCGGCGGTCGCATGGTCGCCTTGCTGATCGACATCTTTGGCCAAGTTTAGCAGGCGACCTTCATCGATCTCGACAGGCGTCGCAGCGCAGGCTGACAGTAGCAGGCTCAGTATCAGGCTTGGCCCGGCGACGAACGCAGGTCGGCTCATGCTGGGCAAAAACGTACAAAATTCCTTCATCCGTGACTCAGTCCAGAGGGTTAGGAAATGAAAATCAGTGTACCGGAGAAACCAGGCTTGGGGCAGCAGGGATATGGATGAAGCGTGATGCGTGTTTACCCCAGAAGGGCAAAAACTCAAAAAGACAGATTGCCGGTCACTCAACTGTCATCGGGGGGTGGGTAGGATGATGGCAGATAGGTGGAAGCACCCCTGGCTGGGCCATCTTGTGATGCTGGTGCTTGGTTGTTGTTTGCCAGACAGCCCCACGCTGGCCGCCGAGGCGCCTTGGGCGGATCGTGAATATCGCTACATTGTTATTGAGCAAAGCGTGCGTGATGTGTTGCAGGAGTTTGGTCGCAACCTGTCCCTGCCCGTTGAGGTCAGCGACGCGGTGGATGGCGAGGTGCGTGGTGATATCCGCGCCAGCACCGCTGGCGAGTTCCTCGAACAGGTCTGCGAATCCAATGGCCTGGGATGGTTTTACGATGGCTACGTACTGCATGTCGCCGCCCGACAGGAGCTGAGCCGCCGGAGGTTTGAACTCACGGATGTCGATGTACCACGCCTGCGCGCGGAGATTACCCAGGCACAGGTCGGCAAGCCGTTGAGCGCAATGATTAATGCAGAGCACGACAGTCTTGAAGTGATGGGGCCACCCGCCTGGATAGCGGACATAGCCCAACGGGTCGAAGCGTTGCGCCAGCCGAGTGCGCCGTCGATCCCCGCTGAAGTTAAGGTCTTTCGAGGCAGTGTGGCCCAGCCGCCTGGCTCGTGAGTGAGCAAGCGATGAAACCCACAGGAGGCAGTCCATGGCTATCGATCCCGTAAGCAGTAGTAACCCGGCAACAGAGTCGCTCCCCGATTCCCAGGCTTTCGACGACGCCGTCGATAACGCGAAGCTGCAGGAAACAATGGTAGAGGGAATGGTCAAGGTCGGCGGGCAGATGATTCTGATGCCGATGATGAACAATATTCTCAAGGAAGCACAGTCCGACGAGTAATGACGAGGGCGCGACCCCAACCGCGGTGTTCGCGCCTTTCTCATTCTATGCGACGGGCTATTCCGACGAGGTGAATGATGACTCCCGTGACACCACCGGGCAGCGGTGCGCTAACTCCGACACCCATGCCAGAGGTTAGCGCCGATACGTTGGCATCACAGAATATTTTCGAACATATGACACAGCAAGCCGGTTCATCTTTATCGGGGGCCAGCCCCAGTGAGCTGGGGTCAAGTCTGCTCAACAACCTTGATGGCTTTATTGACCGAGTCAATAACTTCGCTCAGCAGGCTAAGACTCCCGATGTGCAAACACCTGATCGTTTAGCTCAGGTGATGCCCCAGAGCGTGCCCGACGCTGGCGACACGCCACCCGCCTTGGGGGATGACAAGCTGGCGCAAGTCGTCGAATCGCTGGGGCGTGTTTTTGATCACTCCATCGAAACCACCATGATCGTTCGCGGCGCCACTCAGGTTTCGGGGTCGGCGAATACCTTGCTAAAAGGCCAATGACACTTGCACTTTAATAAACAATTCGACGGCAAGCAGCAAGTGTCACAACGCAGGTGGCGTAACGCCCTGCGGGGCATGGTGTTTCTGGTAATGGCGCTGCTGCTTCAGGCCTGCGACACCGATCTCTACACTAACCTCGACGAGCGCGAGGCGAA
>Ga0208919_1000436_pt1 | contig 28504 bp, 51 predicted proteins | sample 4_EtaG_FD_184076 | JGI IMG/M metagenome (GOLD analysis project Ga0208919, IMG submission 184076) | Marine viral communities from the Subarctic Pacific Ocean - 4_ETSP_OMZ_AT15127 metaG (SPAdes) (version 3) | ecosystem: Environmental > Aquatic > Marine > Oceanic | place: Pacific Ocean | collected...
GGTTGGTGCTCCTGTTATTATCGTGGCCCTGGTGCTGTTGGCAGCTAGTGGATTTGAATCCCACTCAAAACTCTCACCTCCATTTATGGTTGCGATAAGTTTATTACCTAGATTATCCAATGACCACAGTCCAGGCGCTGTTATGATATCTCCTGATGCTGCAGCGTTCCACGCAAAGAAGTTTGATGCATCTGTCACCGTTGCTCCAGATGAGTGTGTAGCTGCTGTCGTGCCTGATGCACCTCTTGTTAAACCAGATAAGGTTCCACTATTATCATTACCAGTGTAGGTAATTAACTCATTATCTATTAATATTGTACCTGATGATGGAAATGAGGACGAGCTGGCCATTGTTAAACTTGTAACACTAGCGTTTATTGATGACGATAGTGTTGATGTAAATTGACCCGTCTGTTGACCACCCCATGATCCTAGTCCCCAACCTGTGGATGCGACCTCCGCTGCAGGTCCAACAGGATAATAATGTTGTACCCTTATGCCACCAGATGTGGACGCACCAGATCCAGATTCATTCTCTTCCATTTCTATTGTAAGAGTGGTGTCTGTTGGTATGGATGTCACCATGAATTTTTTATCTGTAAAATCACTGGATGCAAAATCGGAACCCGTTATGGATGTAAAAGTATCTAATAATATAATATCAAATTTATTTATGTTGTGTGCAGATGAGAATGTGAGTGTCACGACCTTAGAACCATTAGTTGTGCTGAAAGCGTTTGATAAAGATGTTGTCGCTTTGATTGGATGTATATCATAAAATATACCACCAGAGTATGCATATAAAATTCTGTTTGTTCCTAGGATAGCATACTTGATACCTGATGTATTTACAAAGTGATGAATGGCTGTTGCTCTACCTGTTATCTGAACAGATCCTAATTGTGACCAACCACCTATTTTTTCAGGTGTGCCATATCTAAAACGAACGTTGTCACCATCGACCCATTGACTCTCACCACCTGTGGATGTCACCTGTTTATTGAATCCCGGTGCAAACTTTACTTTTTGCAACATATTAATTTACCTATGGTTTAGTAGGCCACGTGGCGTTTTCACATTTAGCAACAGTATCTTTACCTGCAGGCAGATCTCTAAGATTCTGTCTGTATGTTTTCATGTCGTCTGACATGGTTACATCAGATAAAGCATGGTAGTCAGTCTCAGCAAGAAGTCTATTTCTTTTAGCTCTAAGGTCAGCTAAAGCTCTAGCAGGTGCAGCATCTGCCCACGCTTTCTCTTCAGCATCTCTCGCAGCCTCTTCTTCAGCTGTGAACTGTACTCTGTTACCGTTTATATTATGATATCTTGGCATAGTTTTCTCCTTATAATTTATGTATCATTATTACTCTATTCCGTAAAGGCAAATATCTCCAGCGTCTATGTTGCCTGAAGTCATTTTAAACTGTATTGCATCAATAGCACTAGTGGTATTAGCATAACCAGCAATAAAATCATTTACAGCGTAAGTAGATGCATAATGTAATCCTGTAGATATAAAATGTTTTACAAATGTAGTAGATGATGGATTAAATAAATGTAAATAACCAGAGTAATGCTCATCATTATTAGGACTAGCTGGGAAAGTAACTTCTGCTGTTAATTGTTGAAAATCTGTTGATTGTGCTAAATCAGCAGCTGTGTCATAAGCTAGATTTGTACCACTATTACCTTCATCGTGATATGCTCTAAAAGCTGAAGTTGTTTTAGTTACATTGTAATTACTACCAGTGTCCGCTGAAAAATTAAATAATACATGTGCATTTCCAGTTGGGTTTGGGTGTATGTTTTTAAAAGTAAACACATACTCTTTAAAAGTGGAGTCTAATGTCACGTCAGAACTGCCATTAACAAAACTTAAAGTAGAACTAGAACTAGCAGTTAACTTTTTGATAAACACCATAGATCCAGTATTTAAAGACCCAAAGGCTGATACCGATCTAACTCCTCTATTATTAAGTGTAACTATGCTCATTATGAATCCTTTAGTCCATATAGTTTTATAGTGCCTGCATCTATGTTACCACTGTCCATTTTAAATCTTATACCTGTTATTGCACTAGTGGTATTACCATAACCAGCAGCCCTAACATTATAAATAGCATCTCCTCCATTATATGTAGATGTAGTGGACATAAAATGTTTTACAAAAGTAGTTGATGATGGATTAAATAGATACATTTCTCCACTAACACTTTCATCGTTACCATTACCAACATTTACCGATATATTTTGATCATCTGTAGATTGTGCTAAATCACCTGTACCCCAATATTCTAAAGCTACACTAGAAGCATTGCCTTCAAAACTATACGCCCAAAAAGTAGTTGATGTTTTTGTTACATTAAAATTAGTTCCATCAGTAGTAAAATTCATTTCAAAATGTTCATTATTAGTTTCTGGATGAATATTAACAAACTTAAATAAATATATAGGATAGGTACTATCTAACACTACATCACTGCTACCATTAACAAAAGATAATGTTGCACTAGAACTAGCTGTTAAAGTTTTAATATGTGTTAGTGATTTAGCTGCTCCAGGTATAGCTGAGATATTTGCAATGCTTCTATTGTTATAAGTTACAATTGACATTACACAACTCCGTACATCTTAATTGTTCCTGCATCTATGTTGCCAGATGACATTTTAAATTGAATTTCATCAATAGCTGATGTTGTGTTAAAATATCCAGCTGTAAAAGCCTCAACAGATGATGCCTCTGCACTAGAACCTGTTGAACGATAAACCTGTATTCTTGAAATAAAATGTTTTACAAATGTAGTGCTTGATGGATCAAATAAATGTAAAGTACCAGCAAAAGACTGATCTGCATCATCTCCTACATTGTTTGTTAGCACTTGAAAACTTGTGCCTTGTGTTTGGTCATCTCCTGTTCGATAGTTTAAAGAAGTTGAAGAATCATCTTCCCTATGAAAACTTTGAAAAGATGTTGATGTTATAGTTTCATTATATCCACTACCTCCAGCAGCATTTCCTTGAAATGAAAATTGAGATACTGCGGCTGGGTGTACATCTATAAATTTAAAAATATATTCTTTGTATGTAGAATCTATATTGCTAGTAAAACTTAGAGTAGCACTAGAACTAGCAGTTTGTGTTTCTAATAATACTAAGCTACTACCAGAAACCCCTGAGGGGAGACTGGTAATGGATGCCATGGATCTGTCATTGCATACATTGATTGACATGGGTTATCCTTTAGGGTTGTCTGATCTTACTTTATCACAATGATCTTTAAATGTTGATGTGCCGTTCTTTTGATCCTTGTAGATCATTTCCATTTGCTGTTGCCATGTTCCATACTGAGATCTTCTAGTTGCATCTATACCAGCATTTGTTTCAGCAGTGTTACCTGCAGTTTCATAACTAGCTAGTTGAGAATCTGTTGGCTTATCTAAACTACTAACATTCCATGTATGAATGTAATCTCCAGAACCATCATTTTGTAAAACTATATTATCTTTTTCAGTTTCCCAAGTTTTAGAGTTTGCCTTTAAATAAAGTTTTGTTTTTGTAAAAAGTGATGCCATAATTTATTTTCCTTATCATATAAGTTTTATAACTGTTAAATTTGCGTTATCTTCATTAACTGCAATTCCTTCAGATGAATAAACATACAGACTTACTGTATCTCCAGCAGACAAAGTTCTTATGCAAGATATTGATATAGTTCTCCAACCATATCCAGAATTTCCAGCTACAGATGAACTATTGTAATTAGTGCTATTTCCTGAATTTGCTAATCTTAAAACCGCATAATCTGATGTTCCATTTAAACCTGTTACCATAGCAAAAGCTGACATATAATAATCTCCTCCTTCGCCACTAGGCACTGTAAAATCATTTGAAGCAAAAGCATTATCACTGTCTACTCTTTCTGTGTTAAGAGTTACTTTTGTGTAGGTAGTTGCTGAAATTGTTTGTGATGAGCCTGTTTTATCTACTGATACTCTTGGAGTATTTTTACCACCAACTAGAGATACGTCTATTCTTTTAATCGTACCTGCATCTGATATCAGTAACTCATCTGTGTCTGCAGGGGCACTAGTTAAAGCTGTTTGCCCTGAAATAACATCGTTGTTTAACTTAGCAGCGGTTACAGTATCATCAGACGGCTGGCCGATGTCGAGCACATTACCTAATATTTGAACGAAGTCAATTACATCCCCTGTCGCCAGATTCGAGGCGAAGGTCATAGTCGACCCTGAGATAGTGAATGAACTACCTGGTTTTTGTAAAATTCCGTTTAAACTAACCAACATATGATTAGCTGATTCTGGTGCAACATTAGCACCCCCTACCTGTAGGGTGTAAGCTGCCTGTCCGTTTACGACTGATATCGCATCGCAGACCTGGAAGTTACCTACTGTGGGGGTCTTCCCTATGTACATTCGTGTTCTCCTTTTTGCTTGTCTATCATATTAATTTATCCCATACAAGGTTATTGTTCCTGAATCTATAGTTCCAGCACTAGCATCAAATTTAACTCCATCAATAGCAGCTGTTACATTATTGTAGCCAGCAAAATACACAGTTTCTGTATAGTTATTTGTTTCATAGTATTGTGTTTGGCCCATAAAATGTTTTACAAAAGTTGTAGAAGATGGATTAAATAAATGCATGTACCCTACTAAACTTTCATCATTTGCATTACCAATATTTTGTGCAACTGTCTGATCACCTGTTCCATTTGCAACATCTCTATTTAAATAAGCTAAAGCGGTTGTGCTATCTGCTTCATCGTGATGTGCTTTAAAAGTAGTAGATGTTTTAGTTGCATCAAAATTTGAACCACCATCTCTAAAATTAAATTTAAAATTACAAGCGTCATCAGAAAAATGTAAACTAGTAAAAATAAAAAGATATTCTTTATATGTGCTATCAATGCCAGATGTAAATTGTAAAGAAGAAGAAGAACTAGCAGTTTGTTTTGATATGAAAGTCATAGATCCACCACTAAGGGTAGCCTCTAATCCATCAGCATCAGAATTAAATCCAACTGTCTTACCTGCTGTTGGTGTTACATTTAAACTATTAAATTTTAATTTATTAAGTGCCATTAACTATCCTTAATCCCATAGAGTTTTATTGTTCCAGCATCTATATTTCCTGATGACATTTTAAACTGAACTCTTGTTAATGCTGTTGTTGTATTAAAATATCCAGCAAAAAATCTATCTTGAATATAATCATCACTTTGATAACTAAGGGCTCTTGCTATCCAATGTTTTACAAATGTGGTTGATGATGGATTAAAAAAATATATCTCACCATTTCCACACTCATCATTTCCATTACCTATTTCATTCGATAATACATGAAATGAAGTTCCTTGTGCCTGATCTTTAGCAGCATTGTATGCAAGAGAAGTTGCACTATCTCCCTCATCATGCTGTGATAAAAATGATGTTGAAGTAACAGTTGTGTTATAATTTGTATTAGTTCCAGTATCTACTTGAAAAGTAAAAGTAGCTGCATTAGTTGCTGGATGAACATTAATATACTTAAATAAATAAACAGGATATGTGCTATCAAAAACTACACTATCACTACCATTTAAAAAAGATAAAGTGCTACTAGAACTAGCAGTTAAAGTCTTAATTAAAGTCATGCTACCAGCACTAGATGTTTCAAAACCATTAGCATTAGAATTAAATGCAAGACCTTTGCTAGCTGCAGTTGTTAGATCAAAACTATTATAATTAAATTTTGTAAGGGCCACTATGATACTCCATATAATTTAATTGTACCTGAATCTATGTTGCCAGATGACATGGTAAATTGGACTGCATCTATTGCTGATGTGGTGTTACCATATCCAGCTGTAAATGTATTACCCATTTCATTTGCAAAATAATAATAACTTACATTACTAAAAAAATGTTTTACAAAAGTTGTACTACTAGGATTAAATAAATGCATAGATCCACTTACAGATTCATCATTACCATTTCCTAGACCACTCCCAGTTAAGTATTTAACTCCTGTTCCTTGTGCCAAATCATTACCTGTTGCATAAGCTAAACTTCCACCTGATCCATCTTCTCCATGATATGCATTAAAATGTGTTGTTGTTTTAGCTACATTGTAATTGCTACCACTATCTGCACTAAAATTCATTTGAAAATATACATTATCAGTAACTGGATGAATATTTATAAATTTAAATATATATTCTTTGTAAGTTGAATCAATACCACTTGTAAAATTAACTGCACTAGAATTACTAGCTGTAGTTGTTGATATCAACACCAAACTCCCACCAATATCCCCTGTCTCCAGACCATTGTTGCTTGAATTAAACTTGATCGCCTTGCTTGCAGCAGGCGTTACATTCATGCTATTGAAGTTTACCTTAGAGAGTGCCATGTGTTAGGCTCCCATCAATGCTTCTATTTCAGCGTCTGTTAATGCCTCTCCTGATTTAAGTTTAGCTTTACCTGATGTTTTTGCATTTGCTCTAGCTGTTTCAGCATCTTTTAATTCTTGTATCTTAGCGTTTACATCTGCCTCACTTGGCATTGTAGCACCGTTTTTAATAATTTTAATATACTTGTATTGCATACGTTGATCATTAGGAATTTTATTTCCTTCATTATCATGTGTTTTCCAACCATACCAATTAGCACCATTAAAAGTATGCAATGCGTTTTGTAAATAATCTTTTTCCATTATTGACTATCTCCCAGACGAATAAAAGTAAAATTAGTTTTGTTATAATCTGTGTCTCCTTTTAATAAAGTATTTCCACCAAAACTAGCTGTTGTAAATTTTATTTTAACATTTGATGTATCTGTAACATTAATAAAACCACTATTAGTGTTTGTTTCATATTTTGAATTAGAGCCTTCATATCCAGCTTGTACTTGAAATATATCCGCATAACTTGAATTGTTTGTGGTAACATTAGCTTCAAGTGCTGCTATTAAATCAGAACTATTAAATAAAAAAGTACCAGTTGCAATAATTAGATAAAGACCAGTTGATGGAAAAGTAAATATTCCAGAACTTTCTGACATGCCTGTTCCAATTTTTTCAAAACTTGAATTGTCAGGTCTTTCTAAATTAGATGTTATATCTGCATTAGCTCCTGTAATATCAGCAGTCAATCTAAACATATCAGCTTCTGTAATTCCAGTTTTTAAATGACTAAAATCAATTCTTTTTAAAGTTCCAGCATCACTTACTAAAAATTCATCAGTATCAGCTGGTGCAGATGTCAAAGCATCTTTACCAGATATCAAATCATTACCAACCATAGCTGCTGTAATACTATTCGTTGCAGGTGTTACAGTTTGTAATGCTCTTCCTAGAAACACACAATACATCGTATCTGTCGAGGCTGTAGCCGCACTTAACGTCAACGCTGTACCTGTAGCAGTATATGCTTTACCAGATCCAGGTTGCTGTCTTACGTTATTTACAAATAAAGCTATTTCATTTTCATTCGTTACTGCGTGATCTAGAGTATAGGAGGTAGTTGCACTCGTAGAAAATTCTTGCGTAGCAAATGAAGTAAACGACTCTGCTGGCTCTGGTCCAATATAAGCCATCTTACGTTATCTCCATTACTGACAATGTGCCCGATAGTTTATCAGCTACGGAACAATCAATTCTTATGACGTCCCCAGCCTCTAACACAACTTTACCGCCCGATAACAGTTCAAGCGACGTTCCGCTAGGAATGTTTACGTCCTTTACAAGAAATGATGTGCCGTTTGCAGCATTGTTTGCACCAGCACGGTTTGATGTTGTACTAACAAGTTCTACCTCTGCAGTCACTGCAGTTGTGTGTATGTTAGCCAATACCAATCCAAGCACAACTGTAGTCGTGCTCGACGCCACCGTATACATTGTAAAAGGTGTGCCTGCTGAGTTCGGCTCTGCAGCAAAATTAACAACCTTAAAAGTATTTGCCATTTATTTCCTCCTAATTCCTTATATACTAGCCGAGGGCAATTGCAAGGGCAGTAGGATCATCCGTACTAAATCCTGCACTCGACAAGTATGTTTTAACATCTGTTAACGCCACCTGTTTCATGGTACCAGCGTCGTTTGTAACTAATCTATCAGCGTCTACTAAAGTTGTAGAAGTCGCTGATGTGCCACCATCCATGACATTTAATTCTGTAGCTGTTGAAGTTACGCCGTCTAAAATATTAAGTTCTGCTGCTGTTGATGTTACCGTTGTGCTAGCTATTGATAAAGCATCTGTTTCTAGAGTTCCATCTACATCTACATTTCCTGAAATATCTAACGATCCTGCAATAAGTTGATCAACTTGTAAATCTTCATGACTTGATCCTAGTTTTAATTCAAACTTAGGACCTGTTGTATTATAGGTAAATGTAGCATCATCACCGCTGCCACCCTCTATCGTAATACCTGCACCATTAACAACTGCACTTGTGCTGTTACCACTATCTAATACAATATTGTGATCATTTAAATTTACTGTTGTTGAGTTTACAGTGGTTGTTGTTCCTGATACAGTTAAATTACCTTCTAGTGTTACATTAGCACCACTAAATGTCATGGCAGTTGTAGTGCCTGATTTTATAAGAAGTTCACCGCTATTATTACTTAGTCCACCAAAAGTTGTACCAGCATCTTTTAATAATACATCTGCACCATCAGCGTCTAATATAATATCTCCCTCTGCATCTAATGTAATATTACCTGAAGATAATGAATCTATTTCAGCTATTTTTGGTGTAGTTAACGTTTTATTTGTAAGTGTAGCAGTTGAAGCTGTTGATACTAATCTAGCATTACCACCAGTGCTAGGAAGAGTTAAAACATTATTAGCACTTTCCGAGTGTGGTGCAGCTACTATTTGTTGGCCATGAGAATTATTTTCACAATTAAGTTGAAGAGTACCTTGATTAGTATTACCTTTAATAGTTACATGCCCTGTGCCATTTGGTGCTAATTCAATATCTGCATTTGAAGTAGTAACAATATCATTACCATTCATATCAAGATTACCACCTAATTGTGGCGTAGAATCTTCTACAACATTTGATATTGCACCTGATGTAGCAAGCCCTGAAACTATTGCTGATCTTGCAATTTTTTTAAGACCACCACCTGAAGTATCAACCGCTAAAAATACATCATCATTAGCAACTGTTGATATCTCTGATAATGAACCTACTGCCACTGAATTAAAGTTTGTACCATCTGCAATTAATAAATTACCTGCAGTATTCGTGCCCATGGTAATATCATCGCCAGATACTGTAAGATCTCCAGTTACAGTTAAATTTTGTGAAGCTGTAACATTACCACTTGAATCTATAGCTATGGCATCTGTGTCAGATGTGTGACCTATGTTAGTTCCATTAATAATTATATTATCAACTGTTAAAGTTGTAAGTGTGCCAACAGATGTAAGGTTTGGCATCGCTGTAATTTCATCATCAAAGTATGCAGCTAGATCTGTAACTGCAACTTGCACCATGGTGCCATTATCGTTTAACACAACTCTATCTGCATCTGCAACTGTTGTAGATGTAGCTGATGTACCACCGTCAACAATATTTAATTCTGCTGCAGTTGAATCAACTGCTGCAAGTTTAGTTAAATCTGCCTGTACTAATCCTGATACTCCATCTAATAAATTAAGTTCAGCAGCTGTTGAGGTAACAGCGGTGCTACCTAAAGTAAGGCCACCATCTGGTATAACCACACTACTACCAGATAAAGCTGTAAAAGTGTTTGCTGTAAACCTAAAATCATCTGCGCCAGCAATTGCAATATCGATTTGATCATCTGTATCAGCTGTAATTGAGGTATCTCCATCAGCATCAAGAGTTAATGCACCGCCATCTAAGTCAGTTGCGCCACTAAAATTTGCATCATTAATATTTGTACCATCAGAAAAAACTAATTTAGTGCTTTTATCAGATGCACCAAAAGTTACTCCTGTTCCTGATGCAGTTTTAAATTGAACGGTAAAAGATCCCGTTGTTCCATTTACTACAATATAAACTTTTTCAATTGAATCTGGAACAGTTACAATTTGATTACCTGTAATAGTTCCTGTTAATTTTATAACTGCATGTCTTGCAACAGATGTTGATTCAGTTGTGTCACCATCTTGAATTGATAATTGCGTTGTTTGTGCACCGCCAGCAATTGATTTTTCTACATAACCAGCGATTGCTTTCTCTACTATTTGTAAATTGGTATTTGTTTTATCGCCCCATGTACCGGCATTTTCGCCGGTTGCCATTAGTTCTATACCAAGATCTGAAAATGATGATGCCATAATTTAATCCTTAAGGTGTTGGTGAGTTGACTGGTATTCTAACTGTTCCATCTGTATAGTCATCTCTTCGTCTTCTACCTATTTGCTCTCCTCCAAATTTTTGTACTTCTTGTTGATACTTTTGTTCATATAATGTCAGCATGTCAGCTGGGCCTTTTAAGAAACCATAGGTTTCTGCTAGACAACAATATAGCAGACCATTTGGAAAATTTAAACTAATATAATTAGTATCATTGTTTTCCAATAAAGCTGGTATCGCATTGTAGTGTATTTTGTATGCAAACGTCGCGCTTGGTGTTGGTGATACAATTATAGATCCAGAGTTTGATGAACTCTCTCCAGTTGCTCCTGTATCTAACATTGCGTAATATTTTGGTGTTCCAGTAGATGTAGTTGCTGAAATATATTCTTCTAAAAAGGTAATATCTTTTTTTTCTAGATACACATTAGCACCAGTAAAAGTAGATCCAGTTGCGGTATAGACTTGAACCGCTCTTATAAACACAGCTCCTGCCGGCACTGTTACAGTGCCTGTTCCAGATGTAAAATTACCTGTGGCTGTTTTTCTATCAGCATCTATGGGAACATCTCTAAAAATTCTGTATTGTGCATTTAATATGATATTTTCTAGTACGCTGTCTGATAATACAGTTGAGTCTACTTCTGTGTAACTTCTTATCTGTGTTTTTAATCCTGATGCACTTAATCCTGCCATATTATGCTGTCAACGTTGCCGGACCAGCCGAACAATTGTTGCCTCCTCCTGATACTCCTCCACTTGTAGCAGTATCTGTGTCTACTGTAAAGTGATAGAAATCTGTCGTGTTAGTTATGTTACCGCTAGAATCTCTCTTGCCAACGGTGATAGAATATCCTGCTGCTTTTGCCATATTAGATCCAGTGATACCATCAAAATTTTTAGGGTTTTGAAAAGCGTCTGAGTCTGATGTTGTAAATATTGGTCCTCTAAATCTTACAGTGTCGCTTGTGGATCTACCATGAGATTTTTCAAATACATTTATTATTCCTGATGATGCTGATATTGTTTGAAAAGGATTAGGACTAAGAAATCTTGCAACCTCGCTTTCAGTTCTATCTGGTCTTACATCTCTCAATCCTTGTGCATCACCAGATCTAGACCTTAATTCTAATTGAGGGTGTTTCTCCTCATATTCTGATCTATGAACCAGATGACCATTCCATTCTTTAACCATCTCCTCATAAGGAAAAGCTAAACCAGATCTATCTGATATTGCCTTTGATTTTTTTCCTCTTGCAAATGCCATTATGCTCCTGGGTAATAAGTTTTAGGTGTTATGATGGTGCTAGAAGATGATCCATCCTCTGCTAGTGCTCTTGCCAATTCATCTTCATAATATAATTTCATTGCCTGCACTCTTTCTGGTGCATACTTCTGTGCTAGATAAAAAGCCAAACCAGATACCATACACGGCACAAATCTATAAGGAAGGTCAGTTGCATCTGTATAAGTGGCATCTACATCTTGTATTCTTTTTACAAAAAAGATGTGCATGTCTTTTGTTGCTGCTGTTGAATCAGGGCATGGATAGACAGTGACAGTTGTCTTATCTATAAATCTTTGAACAAAATATTGTGATGGTGTGCCTTTAGATAATTTTGCGGACAAACTAGAATATGTTGATCTATCAATCTTTGTCATTGCTGCATCTGATTGAGTCGTTTGTGTTCTGTTTTGTCTAAACGTGGCCTCTAGTACATCTGCGATACCAAAAGTGCTAGATCCACTCGTTCCTCCAACAGTCACCGATGACGTGCCATCAGCACTAGATCTAAAAAAAGTATACTCAGCTTGACCTTCAATAAGATCTATGTTTGTGTCTCCCACCTCCCAATAGTGCAAACCTCTATTGCCCCACTCTTGAAATAATATATTTAGAGATCTTCTAGCTGATTTTAATTGGTATCCAGAAGTTACTTGAGATCCTATACGCTCATACGCCTCTGCAATGATATCATCAACTGCAAAGTTTTTATCGAAAGTAACTGTGCCGGAAGTTGTATTGGCCATCCGTTACCCTCCTAGTAATTCTTTAAAAATTCTGCAATGACTGTATAAGTATTTCCAGAATCAGCTGCTCCTGGTACGACAAAGTTTACATCATTTTCATTTGAATTAGATGAAGTGTTAGCTGGCACCCCACCAAATTCTCTAAAGTCCCAATATCCAGATCCTACTAAAGTTACTATAGGAATATCTCCGTCTGAGTCTTCATAATCTAAACGAGCAAAAGAATCTTTTCCGTCACCATTTGAACAAGAGTACCACAATCTCTGTAGTGTTACATGTGTTGGACTAGCTCCATCGACATTAGCTGCGAGTGCAGATACATCTGCAAATACAGTTGTTCCACCTGTTCCGTCTGATTGATTTACTATTTTTATGGTCACTCTCTTGTCGTTTTGTTGCAAGATAGTTGGACCTGTTACTGTGTCTGCCATAGTTTCCCTCCTTAATCAAGAAACTGTGAGGGCCGAAGCCCTCACATTAATTATTATTGATCTGCAAATGCAGGTACATCAGCACCTTCTTGATAACCCCAAATGTAATAGTTTGTGCTATCTTTAGCCAAAATATTAATTTCAAATAAACCAAAGTCTGTGAGAGTTAGACTTGAGTTAGAGTTTCCATCAGAATAAACTGACACGTTGTCAGCATTTGAATCTAAGTGAACAATACCACCAATGAAAAAATTAGTATTTCCTGGTGTTAAGATGATTAGATTTTCTGCTTCCTCTGCTGCGCCACCGTAGATTAATTTATACTGCTGACCAGCTACTGGAGCAGGTAAAGTGATTGTTCTATTAGCTGCAAGAGCAGGAACTACAAGAGTTCTTCCGCTGTGCGTTGCAGCATCAAGAGTTTTATTTTCATCTCCTAATGCTACGGGTGCGTCACCCATAGTGATAATTTCAGTAATAGCTCCAGTTGTGGAATTTTTACTTACAGTTTTAACTGTGCTCTCAGATCTTACTGGACCTGAAAAAGTTGTTGTTGACATGGTTATATCCTCCTAGTTTCCGAACGTAATCTCTAGGCCGTCGACTATACTCGTTTACGTTCTAATTAATTGTATAGTGTGTTTTTTATACAACAGTTTTTAGTAGAGCGCAAGAGAGCCTGTAGTGTGGATTGGATTTTTCCAACGATGTAGCTTTTTATTAAGTAGCTACAGAAACTTGAGGAGCTGCATCATCTATTTTATTTTCTAGGTCAGCTTTTTTAGCTTCAGCTAGTTTTATATGGCTAATGACATCTCTAACTTTTCTGTCAATCTTAACCATGTTAAGAGTATATCTACCCTCTTTAAGATGCTCCTGCTCCCATTCCAGATCTAACCCCTTCTTCTTTGTATAAAGGGTTTCCAGATGTTGCATTATCGCCTCCATTAATAACCTCCTCATAGGTTATTCGGTTTACTCTTGGGTCCATCATTTCTCCAAGATACTCCCACTTTGTATCAGATTTTCCCAATTTGTCAATAATAGCATTTTCTATATCTAATGGGCCATCCATGCAATTTATTACAAACTCAGTATTATAATTGTAAGCATATATTTTAACGAGGAAGTTTTTAGGGTGCATTTTTTCTTTCTATTACTTAAATGAGGCGGGATTGTGTCCCGCCTCATGATTAATTAGATTACGCTGCTCCTGGAGAACCGAACATACCTCTAGGGTCTGAGAATCCAAATGAATATCTCTCTCTAGCTTTGTATCTTACGTTTCCAGTTTCAAAGTCACCTTCCATTGCAGTTTTTACTGGTGCTCTAACGAACATTTTCATTCCGTTAGGTACATCAGTTTTAATGAAGAACGCATCAGTATCAGTTAAGTAGTGGTTTACCACATAACCTTGTGGGATCATTCCCATGTTTCCTAATGCATTGATATCATTATCTGCAGTTCCAGTTCTACCTTGAGATTTCATCAATCTCTCAGCAGTAAATCGTAAAGCAGAAGGAACAATCATTTTCATTCCTTTAGCCGCGATTTTTAGACCTCTCTCATCAGTGAACGCTGCGATGTCAATTAACGACTGCTCTAACGATGTCTCGTTTAAGTCAGCTGCAGTTGACAATTCATTTCTGAATGTTCCAGCGATAATTGGGTGGTCAGTAGCAAAAAGCTCCTTACCATCACCACCTGTGAAAGAAGAATCGAAACCATTGTTTAACACGTTAGCTCCTTTGATCTGTTTAGCATTTGCCATAGATCTAGCTAAAGCTTTTGTATATCTAGACGCAAGTCTGTCATACAAGTTATCCTCAATCGCTTCTTCAGTGATTGAGAACGCTAAAGCAAGCGTTTCGTGTGTGTATCTAGCAGTGAAAGTTTCTTGTGCTGTATCGAAGTTTATGCTTGATCCTTCAGGTTTTACTGAAGCATTAGCGAAACCAGATAACATCACTTCTTCTTCAAAAGCTCTGTCAGAATTTTCTACATCGTAGATCTGAAGATGCTCATCCGCGTAGTTGTTATATTCCAGGCCAAATAGTGCATTCAAACCTGGCTCTAGTTCTTTGACTAGCTGTGCTCTTGATATTGCCATAATTTATATACTCCTATAATTATACGCCTGTTGTTAATTTAAAGATGTGTTCACCAGTGTTAAATACAACGTATGCATTCGCATTCGCTGATGACTCATCACTATTTTCTGGATCTTTTGATATACCGATTTGTTTAAAACCACCAGATGTTCCAGAAGTCGACGTGTCAATCTCTGAAGTTGATTGTCCAGAAAGAGTGCTTCCACTCGTTCCAACAAAATCAAAACCAGAATTATTCATCGCTGATGTTCCTGTACCATCATGTTGTGCTTCAAACACGATAAAAGGATCCACAAACACCGTAGCCACTATATCTGAAGCGTTTGTGCTTGCAGGATAGAAGGCTTTGAATGTAGGTTTACTAGTTGATGGATCTGTGAAGAAACAACCTCCGAACACACCCGCTTGTTGAGTGTCTCCAGCTGCCGCTTGTTCAATACCACCACCAGCTACCGCTTCAACCACTTGACCATTAAAAATGGAAGTTCCATGGTTAGCCGCGATTTTATACTCTTCAGCTCTGATTCTTCCACCTGAAAGATGTCTTGTAGGTTTGAAACCAAAAGCCGCGTCTTTATTAGCCATAGTATTGCTCCTTTTATGTACCTGCCCAAAAGGGCCTCCAGTACGATTTAATTATTCGTTGGGTAGGAATCGTTAAAAAATTAACTTTTCTTTGTACCACCGAAGGTTACACGAGTCTGTCGATCACTATTGATCGGCATACTTGGATGCTGTTCCTTCATTAAATCATTATCAATCGCGTCGTTTTGGTCTTTGGTTTGTTGTGCAAAATATGCTTTGCGCGACTCAACAATCTCTTCCGGTATCCTTGCCAGCAAAAGGCCGCCAACTCCGATAACTCCTTTATATTTCCCGTCCTCCACACTTGGATAATCCTCATCAGAATATTCATCAGCTCTTACTAATTCATATCCTGATCTAATCTTAGCCGACATGTTTGATGTGTCATCAAAACCCAACGACTCAGCTCTTATCCACCTGTGTTTAAAACCATCTGGTGCGGGTGGAGCATCTAAAGATGATGGTGGAGTCCAAACTTTTTTCTGTTGTTTAACTTTCGTTTGGCTCGCACGAGAGTCTATTTTTTTATTTTCCATATGCTTAAGCCTCCTTCGTGATATTTAATTGTTTCGCATATTCTTCAAGTGGCACACCTAATTTTTTAGCGATTGTTACCTGAGAGGGCGTGAGTCTCACAGTTTTGCGACTAGTATTTACACTTCGCTTCGCACTAGCGACTGTTTGTGTAGGCTTAGTCGTAACCGTATCTTCAGTTTTACCAAATTTATGCGGGAAGTCAAGTCTCATACGTCTATCAATCTCTTTATAATACTCGTCAGATTGAGCGTCAAAACCCTCCTCCTCTGTTAGTTTTTTATGTAAATCAAATGCCGTGTAGGTCATGGCGCTATCAGATCCAAACCAAGGGTTTTTCTCAGCCCATTCTTCAGCTTTAGGATCTGCAGGTTGTTTTGGTGGTGCTAGTACCTCTTCTAAAGTTTTTTCTTTTACCTCTTCTGGTTTTTTCATTTCAGAAGTTTTTTTAAGATTTGCGACTCTAGCCTCCTCAACACCCAATCTTGCTATCATCTTTTGTGCCTCAACCTCTGCGGATATATTACCCTCATCTCTCGCTTTTGTTAATGCAGCTTGAGCGGCTTGCAGACCAGATCTTACTCTGCCCTCCATGGCGGTTACATAATTAGGTTCGATAGTTGATAGTTTTGTTTTCAAACTTTCTTGTTCAGCTTTTACATTTTTAGCATAATCTAAAGCAGCTTCTTTTTGCCTCTCTGCCTCACGCCATTTTTTAGTTAGCTTTGCAATTCTTTTTTGAACACCTTCACTATAATCATCTAATTCTTTTTTCTTATCTTCTGCATCCTCTTTTTTTGTCTCTTCTTTTGCATCAATCTCTTCTTGTTTTATTTCTTCAACTTTTATCGTTTCCTTTGGTTCTTCAACTTTTTTATCCTCTTTATTTTCATCAAGGTTGACTTCTACTTCAGGTCCTGAAGTATCTATGTCAACCATTGGGACATTCTTTTTGTTTTCTGTTTCTGTTTCTGGCATAGTTTACTCCTTCTATGTTTTAATATTGATGAAATATATCTTCGGGATTTTCTATGGTCGCTAATATCTCATCGTCGTTTAGCAGTCTAACCTCCCCACCATCTATCTGTATTCTTGATCCAGCATATCTAGCAAATACAACCCAATCACCTTTTTTACACCAAGGCCCTTCTGGATATCTTTGTTTATCATAACACTGTCCACCCATCTCAACCACTAGACCACATTGAGATGCAACCTGCTGTCTCTCTAGGGTTGTCTCAGCCATGATTAGGCCACCTTTAGTTTTCTCTTTCATCTTAAAAGGTAAAACTAAAATCCTCCAGCCAGTGGGTTTGGGTAATTTCTGTGATTCTTTTTTGGATAAATCTTCTTGTTTTTGATTTTGTTTCTTATCTTCTTCTTCGTACTTTTCTTGTAGTGCGAATTTAATTTTTGGTTCCTCTTTTTCCGAGGTCGATAACTGTTCCTTTTTCATCTTTTTGCTCCTTATTTTCTAGCAGGTTAGAGATTTCCTGTAATATCAGCTGATATGTTCTAGCTTGTCCTAGCATATACTGATATTTTTCCATGTTGTCAACACCTCCTCCGATCATGGTTTCCCCGATCGTCTGTAGATTATCTTTCATCAACTTTTGCATCTTGGCAACTATTACTAATCCATCTTCCATTTGTCTTTCTCCTAACTTTTAAGCTCTTTGAGTTTTTCTAATCGCGTCTTTGCCTTTCTTAAATATATTAGCAACTTGGTTTTTTTTCATAACCTTGGCACGTTGCTCTCCAACAGTCAGTATTTGAATTTTTCTAGCAAACGGTTTTTTAATTTTTTTAACTTTTGCTACTGTTTTTCTTGCATCAGTTGGTGTTGCAAATTTTATCTTTACAGTATCTCTTGGGTTTTCATCTGTGTATAGCCTTCTACCAGTTCCAGGTGGTTTCTTACCCGTTCCTTTTTTTGGATCCGCCATTAATAACTCCTTTTAATGTTTTAGCTTGACCAGCATGTAATTTAGATGCTTTTTTTAAACCTTTAATCACACCCTTTATTTTTTTCTTTTTTCCGTTTTTTAACATTTCCATCTCCTTCTTGCCTGACGTAATCTAGAATTAGGATCTTTAGCAGCTTTGGGAAATTTTTTCATTTGCCCAAGCGATCTTGCGCAGAAAGACTTTCTACGTTTGGCAGCTTTTGATCCTGGCTTCACTTTACCAGTCACGGCTGTTTTTAATTTAGAACCAGGGTTAAGTCTTCTATAAGCTTTTACCCCAGCCTCTGTCATCCCGGCTCCCTTTTTGGTTGCACGAAAATTTTTTTTATTTCTAGCAGGCATTGTGCCTTTTGAATAATAGGCTCTCATTAGATCCTCTGCATTCTTGGATCAGTTGATAAAATATTTTTCTTTGCTTTTGGTCTGGCGATAGAGTCTTTACTTCTTTTTCTAAGTTGTGCGATAGCAGATTCTTTTAACGCCTTTTCTTTTTTTAATATTTTTAGATCTCTTTCTAGATTCATTACAGCATGCCTTTATAGTATTTTACATAAGATGGATTAGATAGGTTGACCCCACCATACTCACCTTTGATACTCTTACCAATATATCCCGAAGCATAACCTTTGGCTGCCTTAGTTCTCTTTGTGAAAGTTTTTACATTAGTTGGTTTGCCACCAACACCTTGAGCAACCGCTCTCTTTCTGGAGACAGCTGATTTTCTCTGTCCCTCTGTCATACGTCTTGCTTTTGCAAGTGGGACACATTTTGGATATTTACGCTTTGCATCCGCTTTCTGTTTAGAACGGCCACACTTAGAGAAGGAACCATCTTTCTTTTTGCTACCTATGTCCACCCACTTTTGGGAAAACCATTTTTTTAAACCGTTCTTTGCCATGTTACTTATTTGGTCTTCTAGCTGCACCAAATCCTTTTAACTGTATGCAGGTTCCACCCATACCAAAACCTTGTCGTTTTAGTCTTTGTGTTGCCTCCATGAGGCCACCTTTGGCCTTATATATCCTGCCGCCTTCAGCTTTTTTAGGGCCTCTGAAATCTTTTCTCTTCACACCAGATGGATCTTTGATCTTACCAGCACAGATTTTAGAAGCATATGCGTTCGCGTATGCACTGGGATACACTTTAAACTTACGCTTTGCTGCAGCTTTTCCTCTTGGGCATAGTTTAGTCATTATCTTTTCCTCGCTGTTTGTGCAGCTCTTCTAAAGTTTGCTGCAGTTGGCGAACCTTTAGCTCCTTTTTTTCTCATCTTCTCTCCGGAGCCAGCAGCAATTCTTCTTTTTTTAGCTGCAATGTTTGCGTATAAACCTGGTCCAGCCATTACATTTTCTTTTTCATTTTTTTCTTCATGAAAGCTTGAAGACCTGGATTTAATTTAGATATGCCGCCACCCATTTTTTTAACTCTGCCACCTTTCATCATCTTTTTAGCTGATGCTGCTGCAGATTTCATAGACTCAGTTTTATTATTGTCTTTGTCTAGATCTAGAAAATCAGGTTTAGATCCTTTCATCATAGGTTTTCTTTTCATCATTCCGCCACCCATTTTTTTAACACGTCCACCTTTCATGTAACCTTTAGGTGACACCTGTTTGTTATATAGTCTGTTTGCCATTATTTTTTTCCTCCGTTTTTAAATATTTGCGTTCCCTTTATACCATATATGCTCGCCACGACAAGGATCCAGAGATTTGTGAACCATGACGGGAGCTGCTGGAATTGCTCAAAGAACATTTTTATCTTTTCTGCTGCACCCGGATCGTCCGAGAAGACCCCCCAGGCGATCACCAAAATCGGCGCCGTTAATACGAGCAACACGAACTCGTCTTTCCAGTCCGATTGACGTGCCTCCAACAATTTGCCCTGGTATTCGCTTTCTCCTTTAGCCATCTTAGAGGCATGCATGTGTTGAGCGTCTGCCATCGCCATCTTCGTTTCTTGTTTCTTCTTGTAGATATGCGTTGCCGCGTTTAATCCAAGTTTTAATGCTGAAAACCACATTTTATTGTTCTCCTCCTCTGATTATTGATACCTGATCTGGTATCTTATCGGTTGATGGTATGGTTTTACTCAAAATTGTCTTTTGAATAGACGTGTCAGCCCTTAATTTAGACAATTTTTCGTTCTGTTCTAGTTTTTCATCTTGATTTTGGTCGTTCATCATCGCTTTCATACGATCTAGGTCTAACCTATCCTTACCTTCACGCTCTTTTCGTTCATTTTCTCTGGCCTGTAGGTCTATCTCTCTCGCTCGCAACGCTGCGATAGGGTCATTATCAAATCTAGATGTGATTTTATTCTCTTCTTTTGCAAAATCACTCATCATCTCCGATATCAGCACCGCTTTTCTGGCCTCGATCTTCTCTGACAGCATCCTAACCTGTTGTTGTAGCTGTGGATTCTGTTGTGCCATCTGTTGCATCTGTGCGAGTTGTGGTAATTCTTGTTGAAACTCTATTTCAATCTGCTCTTGTGCCATTAAACTTATATGCTCTAATATATTTTTCTGTATCGCGGCACCAATCACGGGTGAATTTTTCACCATGTTTGTTTCCATGAAGTTTAGATGCGCTGTGATGTGAGCCTGATGATCCTGTCCAGGAAAAGCCTGAAACGGCACACCAGCCAGAGCATCAATGTGTTCTAACGCTGGGTCTTTCGGCATGGGTGGTTGTGGTTTCTTTAATATCAGGTCAATGTCTTTCACACCGAGAGCCTCGTACATATTTCTGTAGACCTCATATTGATTGTGAATGGCAGGGTTAGAGGCTGCCAGTTGCATCTCTGTTTGAGCGAGTGATATCCGCTGCGTCTGTGAAAAGATATTTGGATCCGCAACTGGCAATATATCTATACGGTCATCGAAATCAGTCTGCTTGATCTGTCTCTGACCGCCAACAACATCATACGGATAAACTGGAGGTAAGTAAAGTTTAAAAACCCTAGCCATCAAACTAAACTCGCGTCTCATAGAAGCATATAATCTCTTATGAATCGCTGACATTGTTCTAGATCCTCTCTCCAACATGGCAACCGTTGTACCAACCGCCGCCTGTTGATTGCCCTCACCGACCTGTAGGTCAGCGATGGACGCAAATCTCTGTCCCGCCTGAACAACTATTCCCATCAATTGCAATAGTGTTCCAGATGGCTCCTTGAATGGCAACGGCATGAACGCATCCCTAAGATTTCCACCAGGTGCATCAACATCCCTAAATTCTCCTGGCTGTATCGGAGCTGCCTCATCCCTTAATTTTATGCCACGCATCTTGAAGCCTGACGGTTGATTAGAAAAGGTTCCGGCATCAAGTAACGATCTCAACGCTGCGGTTGCAGTTCTCGATAGACCACCGATCATGTGTATCAGGCCAAAACCATAAAATCCTAAACCTGGCAAGAATTTAAAATGAACAAAATATTGTATCTTGCTTCTGGTTGCATCACCAACCTCGTAATTTCTTCTGATAGATAATACCTCGTGTGAGCTCTCCTCTATGGTCACGATGTAAGGCAGCTTGATCCCTGTCGCCTCTCCCTGGGTATCTGTATCCTCAAACCCCTCAAGATCTAAATTGACATGGCACTCCAAGAGGGTGAACATAGGTTGGCTCTGACTTTTACTCATGCCATCCAGTTCACGCTCTTTTTTCTGTGCCTCTGTCTCGTTGTCCTGGCCCGGAGTTAGTTCAACGTCCCTGTAGAATCCAGCGACCTGCTGCTTTCTAAGTTCGTTCTCAGACATCTTGACAACGTGTATGATTGTTTCCGCATCATCTAATGAGGTAGCTGTATACGGAACGACCAAATCATCTGCAGGAACAAATTTAGAAACCGTTCTCTGCATCATCTCATCATAATATATTTTTTTAAATGTTGAACCTGTCAGTGGTAGATAAAATAACATCTGATCAAATTCAGACTCATATTCTTTCATCTCTGACATTATCTGATAGTTCATGAATTCTTTTACACGTAAGGATTGTTGTTCCTTATCTGGTGTTGGTGTTCCAATGATCTGTGTTCTGACTGGACCTTGTGATGGTAGTAATTCTTTATAAGCTAACGCTTGAAACTGCGTGACAGCCTCTGCTAAAACTGGATGCGTCGCACCTGATGCGCCTTTGAACGGTTCTGATTTTTCCTCGTACTTAAATCCTAAAAGCTCTAAACCATTCGTGTAAGAGCTCTCCCAATCTTTTCTTCCTGATTTGTAATCAACATAGTTGTCATACAACTCACTACCTATAGGACCCAACACGCTGTCTGGTAACAGCTCTGCAAGATTTGCAAAATGGTCTTGTCCCTGTTCCTGACTCCCGACACTTGGATCAAAATCTATATCAACGCTACCATCTTCGTTTGGTTTTATATTAATAGGTGTGTCCGGTTCTTGTTGTTCTTTTTCTACCTCTACTGCGATTTCGTCGGGACTAGGTATCTCTATTGTCTGCTTTACGTTTGGTAAAGACTTGTCTATTTCTGCCATTTATTTTCTCCAGTTTCACTGTCTTAACAGTATTATATTCAATATTCAAGCCTTGTGGTGTAGGGCCTGATTTAGGAGGTGCTCCTGTTGATAGTTTCTTGTATTTGCTAGGGTGTTTAAATGTAAACGTCATGTTTTTAATAAATCTGCTATTCCGCCTTTAGCATAGTTTTCTTCAAACAATTCTCTTAAAACAATATCAACCACAGCGTCTTCTGACATAGAACCTATGAGATCATTGTATCGTTTAAAGAATTCTTTTTTCTTTTCTGAGCTAAAATTTTTTGTAACTGAATCTGTTAGTTCTGACATATTACCAATAATATTTATATTTTCTTTTAGGTAGTTCTTCATCCTGATAGTCTTCTGGATGAGTTATCAAACCACCCTGCCTAAATCTCATGATCGCCTGTGTTGTGCTATCAACCAAGTCATCATGATCTCCATATGGAAACGCTGCACATTCTTCAACAACCTCTTGTGCAAACTGTTTATCCAAAGGAGCCCATATCATACCAGATTCAAACAGCGGTGCAACAGAATTAACACGCGTATGCTTGTCTTTGCCTTTTGATGGTGTGAAGTTTACAACAGGTATACCCATGTTTCTAAGTTCGTACGTCAAAGGCAAACCTGATGCTTTGGCCTCAACTAAAACAGTCTCAGGTTCCCAGTAATCATATTGCTCTTTTGCAAGTCTACGCAGTTCTGGAAACTCTAACCTTTCTTTTATAGCATCAAGTAAAATTAATTGTGGTGGACTATCTTCGTTTTCACGAAAGATTCCCCATGTCGTTATCGCACTAAAATCTGCAGTTTCTTTTTTCATGAACGCGGTATCGTAAGATTGTATGACATGATCTAAAGTTGGAATGTGGTCTTTGTCCCAGTCTCGCCACCACTCTCGTTTTAAGATTGCACCTTCTTCTGAAGTTGGATTTTGCATCCACTGTGCATTCCATTTGCCGAGTGATAATGATGCCTTCACTGATTCCAGTTCGTCGATCTTCCAATACTCCGGCCATACTGGTTTACCACTCGGCATTATTGCCGGAAACTCTACCACGTCCCATTGATCCGATTTGGGTTCTGATTGGTTCTTTACTAGAATTCCTGTCAGGTCTTTTACGTTCCATCTTGTCATGACGCAAACTATTTTTCCACCTGGTTGTAAACGCTGTCGTGGTCCTGATGTGTACCACTCGTATGCCTTTTCTAATGCACCCATGTTGAGTGCGTCTTGCTCACTGTGTGGGTCGTCGATTATTAAAAGATCCGCACCTCGACCTGTAATCGCTCCCCCGACACCTGCTGCAAAATACTCGCCACCTTGTGCTGTTTCCCAGCGACCAGCGGCTTGTGAGTCTTCTCTTAGTCTTGTCTTAAATACATTCTGATATTCTGGACTATCAATTAGTGTTTTGGCTTTACGACCAAAACGGACTGCAAGTTCTCCTGTGTGTGTTGTCTGTATAATTTTTAGTTTTGGATTTTTACCAATCATCCATGCTGGTAGCAGTGTTGATGCAAACTCAGACTTCGTATGCCTTGGTGGCATATTCACTATCAGCCTTTTTATTTCACCTGATGCTAGTTTATTAAATTTATCTGCAATAATCTTATGATGCTCACCCTCAATAAAATCAGGCCACATATGCTTTGTGAAAGATAGAAAGTCTTTTTGTGCCGCTTCCTTTTGATCTTCCTCTTTGTATTTTACCAGGATTTTCTTAAACCTGTCTCTAACGTCAGGTGGTAATCTATTAATTTTTTCTAGGTCTATTTGCATTTCGAAAAATTTTTTGTAAAATTTTTTTTGATGTTACTTTCAGTCTTATAATGATTTTCAGGGACTTGACCATACAAATCTTTGCATTTTGTCTTACTATTGTATGTTTCTTTTGCAAAAAACAAAATCGAAAATAAAAAAACTTTTAAATTTTAGATCTGTTCTGGTACCTCTATTCTAGCGTCAAGCCTCTAGCGTCTTGTTATTTCTACGTCCTATAAAATCCTATAAATAATTAAACGGCCTCAAGTCGCTTGATGCATGGATCTATACTTTTTGCTATAGGCTCAAGCCTCAGGCCACTTGCGACCAGATCCCTTATTTGTGATCCCTTATAAAGTATTGGATCAGGCCTCATGGTGCGTGTGACCATGATGAAAGAGTTTAAAGGGTGCTTGACGTGGAAGGCTATTTGATGTGGTGAAAATCTAATTTTATAACCTTTAATAACTTTAAACTCGATAGTAAAAAAATGCCCTTTTTTATTATATACCAAAGCGTCTGGCGTACCCAAAGCGGTTGAATTTTCAATACGAGTAAATGAAAATTGAGGCGTTTTATTTTTAAAATATTGGTAAAATTTAGCCTCATTAATCATTAGATTTTTAACGTTATCACAACATCACAAGTGTTGCAAATATGCAACAGTTATTGCACAACCACAAGTTGTAAATATTTTGTTTTTTGTGCTTGATTTATATTATAAATGTAATAGGATAATCCTATAAACAAAAATAATGAAAGGTAAAACAATGAACAAAAAACAACAAAAAAAAGAATCTTTAGAAAATCTGAAGAAATGGATAAAAGAGGGTGACACAATTTATTATATAATTAGAAATGTATCCTCAAGCGGTATGTATAGACACATAGACTTCTATAAATTTGAAGTTGATGAAAATAAACAAATTCAAAAATATTGGTTATCTTATCATATCGCTAAAGCCTTAGAATATCCATTTAAAGAAAAAACTAATTCAGTAGGCGTTAGCGGTTGCGGTATGGATATGGGTTTTAGTGTTATATCTAATTTAGGCTATGCCTTATTTGATGACTATAAAAAAATAAAATACGAACAACTATAAACTTGACAAAGGACTATCTTATATATAGGATAGTCCTATAAACTAAAAAGAAAGGATAAAAACAAATGAACATAGATGAACTTAAAATAACAGTTAAACCAAAATATTATTTTGGTTATCTGCAAGGTGTTACTGTTCACATAAACGGAAAAAAATTTCCAACGGAAAAAAATCACGTTTATGCACATAATAAGGATAACAAAGCAATTAGAACGGCTTTAATTGATGGCGGTTATACTGAAAACCATGAATTAGTTAAAAGCGCATTACAAAAAGAAATAAAAGAGGCTACAAGATCTGATTTAAGAAAAGCTCATGATCTTAAAGGCTCTAAAAAATTATGGAAATAACACTTGACAAAGGGCTATCCCATATGGGATAGTCCTATAAACTAAAAAGAAAGGATAAAAACAAATGACAAAATATATAACAAAAATACAATATGTATCATGGAACGATCAAATTGAAGGATCTTCTAAAAAAGCAGACACAAAAAAAATTAAACTAGAAAATCAAGGCTACAATCTAATTTCAACACAATGTGGATTATTTAGCGGTTTAATGGTTTATGAAAATCCAAATTATAAAACTAAAAAGAAAGGGAAAAATAAATGAGAGATAAACCAATAACAGTACAACAATTAATAAATAAATTAAAAAAATTTAATAAAAATATGTATGTAACAGTTAATATACCTCATACAATGTCAGAGGGTAGTCATTGCATTTCTTACTTATCAAATTTTGGCGAACCAAATTTTACTAATTATGTTGATATAGTTCTTGAAGATTACAATAGGCCATACAAAACACATACAACAACACAAATAGAAAGTGATTGTTCTAAAGAAGTTTGGAATAAAACACCGACAAATCAAGTATGAATAAACAACTAAAAAGAAAGGATAAATAAAATGAAAGTATATAATATAACATTTGTTGAAGAGTGTACATCACAAGTAAAAATAAAAGCTGAAACATTAGAGAAAGCAAAAGAGATTGTGAACAGTGGTGATTTTAGCGGTGATGAAATAATAGAACGAGATCACTTTCAAATTACTGAAAGTTATGAAGAAAGCGAGGAATAAAATGTTTGTCGATAATTTAAAAGTTGATGTAATTGCAACTTATAAGAACCATGAACAAGATCATTTTAATTGTTGTGTGTTGAAGAGTGCAATTAAATCAGAAAAAAAACTTATTAATTACATTAAAAAACATTTATTAAAAGACAAAGATTTAATTAAATTATCTTTGTGTTGGATATGTGATAAAAGTGTAGTTGATAAATATAAAACAATACAAAAAAGTATTAAAAAAAATGCTAAATATTTTTTTTAAAATAATATAACAAAAAGAAAGGATAAAACAAAATGTTAAAAGCAATATATTTTGCATTACACTTTGCAATGATTTTTTTGGGTGTGGTGTTAGCAATTCACTTTGATGTGTGGATTGGTTTAGCAATAGCAATTACATTCACGATTAAATGGTTTTTTATGTTTCCGTATCATGAGGGCAGATAAACCATTTATACATTAGAATGATTATAAACTAAAAAGAAAGGATAACATGACTAAAAAGAAGAAAACATTTGAGTTTGAAGTGCCATGCTCATATCACTATTGCATAGAGGCAGAGACAGAAGAACAAGCAAGAAAAATACTAATTGAAAAAGGCGGATTAGATATTGACGGTGATTTGTGTATTGAAGAAAAAAACTATAGAAATGCAATACTAATATGAAAGAAAGGATAACATGAGTAAAAATAAGAAAGAAAATAAATTGTGGAAATGGGATAGAACAAAAATAATATTAAAAGATCCAAATGACAATGATGTTGTTTTATCTAGTTTAAATTTGAATGATGTTACTTGTGAACATATTTTTCAAGATATTGAAGAATATGTCCAAAAAGAAGGTGGAAAGTTAGAATAATTAAAGTTTCTTTTTAACTTTGCCCATTTGCCAAGATTGTTGAGTTGATAACTCAATAACTAATCTATGGCTTTCTCTCGCACCAATAATGTTATTTTCAAATAAACTTATTGAGAGAATATCAAATTGGCCGTCTGGTGAGTGAAATTCACCTTGCGGAAGTTTAACAACTACTCTAGCGTCTTGACACGTTGGTGATTTTAAAAAACGATCTAATTGTCTAGCTAATTCTTTCGCATTTATCATTGCATTGACTTTTAAAGTTATTTGACGTAAATGTCAAGAATGGGTGTTCCTAAAAAACTTACTGAAATGCAAAGAAAATTTGCTCATTTACTAGTAACAAATGAGGGTAGAAAATACGCTTATGAATGCGCCATAGAGGCGGGATACGAAAAAAATAGGGCAAGACAAACGGCATACGAATTACAAAACCCTAAGTTGTATCCTTTGGTTGTAAAATATATAGGTGAAATCAGAGAAGAATATCAAAAGAAATATGAAATTACTTATGAAAGGCATATAACAGAATTAGCAAAAATTAGGGATCAAGCGCTAAAAAAAGGTGCTTTCTCGGCCTCAACCAATGCAGAGATTGCAAGAGGTAAGGTTGCAGGGTTATACGTTGAGCAGAAGATTATTAGAACTGGAAAATTAGATGATATGTCCAAAGCAGAAATGGAAGAAGAATTGAAGAAAATTATAGATGAATACTCACCAATTTTAGAAAATGTTAACGTTGATGATATAAAGAAAAACGTTGAGAAAAAAAGATTACCGAGAATAAAAAAACTTAATTAATTTTAATCATTTTCTTAACCCATGATCTAGGTATCATGGTACGATCACCAAAGGTGATTGAGCCGTCATCTTCTTTATCATAACTTGCAAACATTTTAATTGATGTTTTGTCTTTAGAGAAGATCCACCCCTCATTAACGGGTGTAGCTAATTTCATCTTTGTAAATTCTTTTTCGTCCGCCCATGCGCTATCACTAACACAATCAATCCACTCAACCCTATATTTCGGATAAGGTATGTCATTAACACTTTTAGTGATTGTATTAATTTTTCTTTTTTTGGGCATGGTTTTGTATATCATCACCCCTATACTGTTTCCAGAATTTTAAATGCAAAATTCAGATTTGAAGTATAGCCCTAGCCCCTATTTAAACGACTATATAGGATACT